>Ga0308164_10000603_pt1 | contig 53479 bp, 43 predicted proteins | sample PhyTR2_FD_201031 | JGI IMG/M metagenome (GOLD analysis project Ga0308164, IMG submission 201031) | Phyllosphere microbial communities from UC Gill Tract Community Farm, Albany, California, United States - DLSLT.R2 | ecosystem: Host-associated > Plants > Phyllosphere > Unclassified | place: USA... | reverse complement strand
AGTCGTTGTCGACAATCCCGGCCGCCTTGGCGTCGGTTTCGGACAGCCACACGTGGGGCCCGCCGCGCGAGAGCGTCAACATGCGCAGATTGTCCGAGTAGGTCGAGTGAATCCCCCACTTCTGGTGCGGCGTGATGAAGTTGAGCGCGATCTCGCGGTTGCCGTTCGGGCTGGCGCCCAGCATGGCCGCCGTGGTCTTGGTGTCGATCGCCGGCTTGTAGACACACAAGCCTTCGCCGAAGTCGCGCATCCAGCGGTGATCCTGATAGAACTGCTGGCGGCCGGTCAGCGTGCGCCACGGGATCATCTCATGCACATTCGTATAGCAGGCGTTGTAGCTGACTTCTTCCGACTCCAGGCCCGACCAGGTTGGCGATGAAATGATCTTGCGTGGCTGGGCCTGCACATCGCGGAAGCGGATCGTGTCGTGCTCACGCGGCAGCGCAAGATGGGTATGGTCGCGGCCCGTCATCGCCGACAGCGCGGCCCAGGCCTTGACTGCCACGTGGCCGTTGGTTTCCGGTGCCAGCGACAGGATCATTTCGCAGGCATCGATCGCCGTGTCCAGGCGCGGCTGGCCCTTCGAGACGCCTTCTTCCGTCACCACGCGGTTCACGCCGCGCAGCACCTCGACCTCGTGGCCGGTCTTCCAGGCGATGCCCTTGCCGCCGTTGCCGGCCGATTCGAGAAGCGGCCCGACCGACGTGAACTTCTTGTAGATCTGCGTATAGTCGCGCTCCACGACCGTCATGTTCGGCATGGTCTTGCCCGGAATCGGCTCGCACTCGCCGGCGCGCCAGTCCTTCGGATCGAACGGCTGGCCCAGCTCGCCCGGGGTATCGTGCATCAATGGCGTGAGCACCAGATCGTGCTGGGTACCCAGCAGCGCGCCACCGATCTCGCTGAATTTCTCGGCAATGCCCTTATAGATGTCCCAGTCCGAGCGTGACTGCCACAAGGGCTGCACGGCCTCGGACAGCGGGTGAATGAACGGGTGCATGTCGGACGTGTTCAGGTCGTCCTTTTCGTACCAGGTGGCCGTTGGCAGCACGATGTCGCCATACAGGCAGGTCGTGGACATGCGAAAGTCCAGGACCACCAGCAAATCGAGCTTGCCTTCAGCGGCGGGCCGCACCTTGACGTCGCGCGGCTTGATGCAATCGTCTTCGTTGCTCATCAACGCGTTCTGCGTGCCGAGCAGGTACTTCAGGAAGTATTCGTGGCCCTTGCCGGAGCTGCCCAGGATGTTCGAGCGCCAGACGAACATATTGCGCGGGAAGTTCGCAGGATTGTCGGGGTCGTCACACGAGAATTCGAGCTTGCCGGCCTTGATCTGGGCCAGCGCGTAGTCGGCCGGTGTCTTGCCCGCAGCAAGGGCGGCACGCGCCACATCCAGCGGGTTCGTTTGCAGCTGCGGTGCGGACGGCAGCCAGCCCATGCGCTCGGCCTTGGCGTTGTAATCGAGCAGACTCATCGGCGCCACGTCATCCCCCGCCAGTGGCGACGAGATTTCTTCGGTGTGCAGCTTTTCGTGGCGCCATTGGCTGGTGTGCGCATAGAAGAACGAGGTGCCGTTCATCTGGCGCATCGGCCGGTTCCAGTCGAGCGCGAAGGCCAGTGGGGTCCAGCCCGTTTGCGGGCGCAGCTTTTCCTGGCCGACGTAGTGGGCCCAGCCACCGCCCGACTGGCCGACGCAGCCGCACATCATCAGCATATTGATGATGCCCCGGTACGTCATGTCCATGTGGTACCAGTGATTCAGCGCCGCGCCGACGATGACCATGCTCTTGCCGCGGGTCTGGTCGGCATTCTGCGCGAACTGGCGCGCTACGGTGATCACGTCGGCCGCCTTCACGCCGGTATGCTTGACCTGCCATGCCGGCGTGTACGGGACATCGTCGTCAAAGCTCGTGGCGACGTTGCCGCCGCCCAGGCCGCGGTCGATGCCGTAGTTGGCCAGCGTCAGGTCGAACACGGTGGCCACGAGCACGCTGCTGCCGTCGGCCAGCGTGATCCGCTTGACCGGTACATTGCGTGGCAACATGTCATTCGCATCGCGGCCGCCAAAGTACGGGAAGCCGACCGAGACCACCGCATCGCTGCTGTCGATGAGCGACAGGCGTGGATCGATCGGCTGGCTGTTGCCGCCCTGTTTCATCTCCAGATTCCACTTGCCCGACTCGCCCCAGCGGAAACCAATTGAGCCGGCCGGTGCAACAATGTCGCCGCTGGCGTCGTCGATGACGAGCGTTTTCCAGTCGGGGTTGTTGGTCTCGTCGAGGTTGTGTGCCAGGTGCGAGGCGCGCAGAAAATACTCGGGCGCCAGGTAGCCATTCTGCTCGGTGAGCAACACCAGCATCGGGAAGTCGGTGAACTGCTTGGCGTAGTCCTTGAAATACTGCGACTGGCTCTCGGCGTGGAATTCCTTGAGGATGACGTGGCCCATGGCCATGGCCAGCGCCGCGTCGGTGCCCTGCTTCGGCGCCAGCCAGATGTCGCCGAACTTGGCCATCTCGCCGAAGTCGGACGATACGGCCACGGTCTTGGTGCCCTTGTAGCGCACCTCGGTATAGAAGTGCGCATCGGGCGTGCGCGTCATCGGCACGTTCGATCCCCATACCATCAGATAGGTCGAGTTGTACCAGTCCGCCGATTCGGGCACGTCGGTCTGCTCGCCCCAGACCTGCGGGCTGGCTGGCGGCAAATCGCAGTACCAGTCATAGAAACTCAATGCCACGCCGCCGATCAGCGACAGGTAGCGCGTGCCGGCTGCGTAGCTGACCATCGACATCGCGGGAATCGGCGAAAAGCCGACGATGCGGTCGGGGCCGTATTTCTTGATGGTCAGCGCATTGGCGGCGGCGATGATCTCGTTGCTCTCGTCCCAGGTGGCGCGCACGAAACCGCCCAGGCCGCGCACCGACTTGTACCGCGCCGCACGTTCCGGATCCTGGCTGATGTAGTCCCAGGCCGTGACCGGGTCCATTGTCAGGCGCGCTTCACGCCACATCTCCATCAGGCGGCCGCGCACCATCGGATACTTGACGCGCTGCGCCGAATACACGTACCACGAATAGCTGGCGCCGCGCGGACAGCCGCGCGGTTCGTGGTTGGGCAGGTCGGGCCGGGTGCGGGGATAGTCGGTCTGCTGGGTTTCCCAGGTGATCAGGCCGTTCTTGACATACACCTTCCAGCTGCACGAGCCGGTGCAGTTCACGCCGTGCGTGGAGCGCACGATCTTGTCATGCTGCCAGCGCTGGCGGTAGGTGTTCTCCCAGGTGCGGTCTTCGTCGACGACGGCGCCGTGGCCGTCCGAGAACGTCGATGTGGTCTTGCTGAAAAACTTCAGTCGATCCAGAAAATGACTCATGCTGCCTCCTCGCTGGCGCCGCGTGCCGGGCCAGGAAATGAATTCGGTCCCACGCACGCTGCATGGACCGCCGATGACAGCAGTCTACGGAGCGCACCCTGTTCCGGGTATCGGCAAGAAGCGGGCCGCCAAGCGCGAGATGGGCTAGTCCGGCGTAGGCCTTTGTGACTAGGCCACCCCACCGCGCCATAAGGACTATCCGCACTAGTTACTGCAACCGATTGGCAGGCTTGGGCGGGCAGGCTATAAGGGTCAGGGTGCCGTCACTTTGCCGCGCGCCGCAGATCAACAGGAATCAATGATGAATATCGACAGTTTCGAAGGGTTGCTGGTTGCAGCAGCCATGCAGGACGAGCCACAACGGTTGCTGCTGGCCTTTGCCACGTCAGAGGCCGAACCGGGCCCCACGGCGGCCGCACCGCGCCAGACTCTGGTTCCGGTCATGTGCGTGGCCAAGCAGGTCGGGGAGCTCGATACATTCGCCAACCTCGAAGCGGAGGCCAGCAAGTTGGGCGTGCATTGGGATGTCGTGCTGGTGAGCACGCTCGATGGCGCTGGTGGCCTACTGCCAGACAGCCGGCGCACCGACGCAGCACTGGAGAAGATGGTGAGTTATATTCGGGCCGGTCAGATGGACCGGTTTGCCGTGTTTGGCCGCGGTGGCGCCGTACTGCGCTACGCCTGACGCCCGCCGCGCCCTGCAACCGACCGCGGCGGCGCTGGCAACGCGGTGCCACGCCGGGGGCTCAAGCAGTGCGCGCAGTCTCCTCGCTGTCGGCCCACGGCAGAGCGCTCTTGTCCACCTGGCCAGGCTGCACATCGCGACGCGGCACCAGCGGACACACAAGCGGCAAGAATCGCTGCTGCCGCGCAGAATAGGCCATCAACGCACCTGCCTCGATATCGAAATACCACCCGTGCAGCTTGACCAGTCCCTGTTCGACGCGGCGCTTCAACCACGGGTAGGTCAGCAGATTGTCGAGCGACTGCAGAATGCTGGCGAGCTCGCAAGCCTTGTGCTGCTCGGCGCTGCTGCGGTGCGCCAGGTCGCGCATCACCTGGCGCGCTACCGGCTCTGCAATGCGCATCCACTGACCGACGAAATCCGTCTCGGCCACTGGCGTGCGCGGGCCCATCAGGGCGCGGATTCCGCCGCAATGCGAATGACCAAGTACGATGACACGCGCGACCTCGAGATTGCAAATGGCAAATTCGATCGCCGAACTGACGCCAGGCGGCGCCTGCGGCGTACATGGCGGCACCAGGTTGGCGATATTGCGCACCACGAACAGCTCACCCGGCAGGCTGCCGGTCAGCAGCATGGGATCGACGCGTGCATCGCAGCACCCGATGACCAGCGTGGCTGGACGCTGCCCGGCCCGTAAACTGTCAGGCACGTTCTGCGGCTCACTGAAGTATTGCTGCTGGAAGCATGTGAAACCGTGTACAAACTTTTCAATATCGTGCACCGACGTTCTCCTTGGTGGCGTGCATTGCATCAGCCGGCATAGCGTCGTCATGCACGCTTGGCAAAGTCCGGGTCGTCGCGGTCGGATACGACGTTTAACGTGGCCCTGATTGCCTTGGCTTGCGCACGAGTTCCGCATCGAATGGCAGTGGCTGCAGAGGTAGCAAAGAAACCTGCCATAGCGCCATTAACATGGCATGTCCGCGTCCTTGCGCGCGTAACACCACCAGGTAATGACGATGCAGCTGACATAGAAGCCGATGAAGCACCACAGGGCTGCATCGGCGCTGCCGGTCAAAGCGATCGAGGTGCCGTAGCTCTTGGGAATGAAGAACGCACCATAAGCCGCCACCGCCGACGTGAAGCCGAGCACTGCAGCGCCCTCCTTGTTCGCATCGACAACCGCCTGGTGCTGGATCGCGATGCTCTTGCCCTTGGCCGCGCGCTGGTGTTCGGTCAGGAAGATTACAGGGATCATGCGGAACGTCGATGCGTTACCCACGCCGGTGCCGGCGAACAGCAGCATGAACATCCAGAAGAAACCGGTGAAGTCGCCGTTCGTGCCGGCGTTTGGCAGGAACCAGATCACGCCGTAGGCAGCCGCGATCATGCAGGCAAACGTCCACACGGTCACGCGCGCGCCGCCCAGTTTGTCAGCGACGATGCCGCCCAATACCCGCGCAAGCGCACCGACAAGCGGCCCCAGGAAGGCATATTGCAGTGGATTGACATCCGGGAACTGGGTTTTGATCAGCAGCGGAAAACCAGCCGAATAGCCGATGAACGAGCCGAACGTCCCGGTGTAAAGCCAGCACATGAGCCAGTTGTGCTTGCGCTTGAAGATGACGGCCTGCTCGGCAAACGAGGCCTTGGCCGAGGCCAGGTCGTTCATGCCGAACCATGCCAGCACGGTACTGGCGATGATGAATGGCACCCAGATGAAGCCGGCGTTCTGCAGCCACAGCGTGCTCGTCGTTCCGGCCTTGATCGCCTGCTGGGGCGCTCCGCCAACAGCGCCGAACACGCCGACGGTAATGACCATCGGCACGACGAACTGCACGACCGATACGCCCAGATTCCCCAGGCCGGCATTCATGCCGAGTGCATAGCCTTTTTTTGCCTTCGGATAGAAAAAGCTGATATTCGCCATCGACGACGCAAAATTGCCCCCACCAAAGCCGCACAGCAAGGCCAGCAGGAGCATGGTCGGGTAGCCGGTGGTGACATCCTGTACGGCAAAACCGATGCCGATGGCCGGGATCAACAGCGAGGCTGTCGAGATCGTGGTCCACTTGCGGCCACCAAAAATGGGCACCATGAACGAATAGAAAATGCGCAGCGTCGCACCCGACAGGCCGGGCAATGCAGTCAGCCAGAACAGCTGGTTGGTACTGTATTGAAAACCAATAGCGGGCAGGTTGACCACCACCACGCTCCACACCATCCAGATGGCGAAGGCCAATGCCAGCGCCGGAATGGACAGCCACAGGTTGCGATTGGCAGTTGCACTGCCCCCGTCGTGCCAGAACGCTGGATTTTCCGGTTCCCAGGCGTTGATCACATATTTGCTCATGAATATCTCCAGATTGCGATTGAAAGTCAGGCAGCTGCGCGCAGTGCTGCAGCGCCAGGCGCCACAGCGGCATCTGGCTTGAATGAGAAGTGCATCCAGATCAGCGATACACAGACGGTTCCGTAGAGCAGCATGAAGGCGCTCGACCGGACACCGGTGAGGTCCAGCAGCACACCGAACAGGATCGGCAAGACAAAGCCGCCCAGTCCGCCGGCCAGACCCACTACGCCGGAGACGGCGCCGATGTTGTCGCTGTATTCGTCGCCGATGAATTTGAAGACTGACGCCTTGCCGATAGCCATCGCCGTACCGACGATGAACAGCAGGCCGGTAAACATCCACGGTGTCAGCGCCAGGCTCAGGTTCATGTCGCCGTTGACGGTCTTGATGGCCATGCTGGTCGGCGGATACGACAGCAGGAAGAAACAGACCCAGCACACCCACATCACCCACCAGGTGACCTTGTAAGCGCCGTAACGGTCCGAAATCCAGCCGCCCAGCGCACGCAGCACGCCGCCTGGCAGCGAAAAGCATGCAGCCAGCAAGGCCGCCAGACGCAGATCGAACCCGTATTCGCCGACGTAGTATTTGGTCATCCAGAGCGCCAACGCCACATAGCCGCCGAACACCACCGAGTAGTACTGGCAATAGCGCCACACGCGCGGGTCCTTCAGCACCTTCATCTGTTCCGAGAACGGCACAGTGGCGCCGCTCTGGTGCGCGGGATCGGTCGCGCTGAATAGCCAGAACAGGATTGCCGTCACCAGGAGCGTCACGGCGTACACCGTAGGCAGCATCTGCCATCCGTAGGCAGCGATGATCGCCGGTGCGACGAATTTGGTGAGCGCGGAACCGGAGTTGCCGGCCCCGAAGATACCCATCGCGAGTCCGCGGCGCTCTTTCGAGAACCAGCGCGCCACATACGGCGTGCCGACCGAGAACGAGCCGCCAACGATACCCACGATCAGGCCCAGCACCAAAAATTGCCAGTATGCGGTCGCCTTGCCGATCAGGTAGATCGGGATCACCGATACCAGCATCAGCAGGAAGAACACACTACGTCCGCCATATTTGTCGCACCAGATGCCCAGCGGTACACGTACCAGCGAGCCGCTCAGTACCGGCATCGCTGCCAACAGGCCAAACTGCGTTTCGTTCAGGCCCAGCATCGTTTTGATGGGAATGCCAAGCACCGCGAACATCATCCAGATTGCGAAACAGATCGTGAACGATATCGTGCTGCTGGCCAGTACCTGCCCTGCCTTGCTTTTGCTTGCCACGTGATTCTCCTGACGCCTTGGGGATCGCATGAGCTTAGTGGGCGCGTGTACCCGCGCCAATTGGCAGGAAGGGTGAATGCGAATGGCAAGCGGCCTAGCCGCATCCGTCAAACTGACTAGGCAACCACGGCAATTGGCGCCTTGCCCGGGAACTGGCGCACGTGCAAGCCGCCGGCACATCACTTCAGCGCCCGGCGTCAATCGGCCTCAATATGTGTATTCCAGGTACAAAGCCGATCGGATCGCTCATTTGGCGCAATGCGCATGCGCTGGTTGTCGGCAGACGATTCGCCGCCGGCGGTGCGGCACCGATGATCACCAAGGAGGGCGCGGCGGCCTGTCAGAGACAGCGGCTAATTTCCCAGGTGCGCAAACGCGACGGCTCGAATGCCGAATATTCGGCCTGGAATATCGTTTCCGCATTGATACGCGCCGGTGCAGCCAGTGGGGAATTCGGTCGCAACGGCGCAGGTGTTTTAGCTGAGCGGCCGAGATCTCGCTGTTACTTTCCCCAAGCACCAGATTGTTCTGTCAGTTGGCTTCGACAGTTTTGTCAATGAATCGCGTGAGCCTTCTGAAAGTAATGAGACAGGTGTAATTGGAACCTCTGGATGCGGATGAAAACACATGCGACAAGCCATGCAGGCTCAACTCTCATTCGTCACGATTTGTATCGTTCCCATGAGCGTCTTATGCACCGGACACTTGTTCGCAATGTCGGTAAGGCGCGCCCTCTCTTCGCTGCTCAATTCACCGACATAATGAATACTCCGGGTAAATGCATAGGACCCGTCCTGCTGACCGTGGCTGATATGCACCTTCACATCGTCAAGCTTGTAACCCTTGCGTCGCGCATACATCGTCACTGTAAGCGCGGTACATGCGCCCAATGCTGCCGCCAGCAGGTCGTGAGGCTCGGGGCCGGTCGCTTCGCCTCCCGCCTCAACCGACGCATCCGCAGTGAGGCGATGCGATCCAACCTCGATAATCTGCTGCAGCTTGCCTTCGCCGTGATGCGTGACGATCTCCATTTGATATCTCCCTGTTCGTTGTGACGTTTCATTCGCGAGCGCAGGACGCCATGCGTGCAAGAACCGCGGCTGCCACCCTTCAGCGGTTCTGATAGCCGCCGTAAACAGCCACCGGGCTCCACGCCGGCGACACCGGCGGCATTTGCGGATTCAGCGGCGAATAAGGACCGGCGCCGTAGACCACCGTGCCGTTCACCACGGTCAACAGGCTCTCCAGGCGCTTGATGCCTTCCGCCTCCATCGTGAAGTAGTCCTGGGGCAGGACCACGAAGTCGGCGTACTGGCCACGCCGGATCGTTCCCTTGAGCTTTTCTTCGCCGCTCATCCAGGCCGAACCCGTGGTCATCAACCTCAGGGCCTGATAGCGGCTTGGTACATCCCTCGCCTGCCAGGTCGCCATGCCGCCAGCGGTCTTGCCAGTAGCGGCCCAATACAGCGACGGCCAGGGGTTATAGCTCGACACCCGTGTACCGTCGGTGCCCAGGCCGACCGGGATCTTCATGTCCAGCATCTTGCGAATCGGCGGCATCTGGCGCGTCTGCGCGCCATAGCGCTTCCAGTAGCTCTCGCCCTGGAAGTGCATGCGGTCCTGGACTGCGATGCCGCCGCCCAGCTTCTTGATGCGCGCCAGCTGGGCGTCGGTGACGGTCTCCGCGTGGTCGACAATGAAGCGCAGCCCGTTCAGCGGCGTTGTCGCGTTGACCTTCTCGATCACCGCCAGGTCGCGGTCGATGCTTTCACCGTAGGTGGCGTGCAGCCGGAACGGCCAGCGCTTCTGCACCAGCAGGCCGACCACCTGCTCAAGCTCGTCCTCCATGTGGGTCGGCAGGTCGGGACGTGGTTCCAGGAAGTTTTCGAAGTCGGCCGCGCTGGCGACCAGGTTCTCGCCCGCACCTTCCGCCGAGAAGCCATTCGGATAGAACATGTGGTCGTTCTTCTTCGGGTGGGTCATGCCAATCCAGCGCTGGAAGTCTTCCAGTTCCTTGCCGGGACGCTGGGCAAACAGGTAGTAGGCGGTGCGCACGGTAAGCTTGCCCTTGCGCGCCAGCCCGATCGTCACGCCATAGTCGTCCGGGTAGTTCTGGAAGCCGCCGCCGGCGTCGATGACACTGGTCACGCCCAGCCTGTTGAGTTCGCGGTAGTAGTGCAGCGTGGAATTGACCTGGTCTTCGCGGCTAAGCTTGTTGGTCTTGGCCAGGGTCGAGTACAGGATCAGCGCATTTGGCTTGGCGATCAGGCGCCCTGTCGGCTTGCCGTTGGCGTCCAGCTCTACCACGCCATCCTTGTACTTCGTCTCGCTCGTATAGCCGAGCGTCTCGATGCCTTTCCTGTTCAGGAAGCCCAAGCCGTACAGGTAGAGAACGAAGACCGGCCGATCCGGCACTGCCGCATTGATCTCCTCCAGCGTCGGCAAGCGCTTTTCGTCGAACTGGTACTCGTTCCAGCCACCCACCACCTTCACCCATTCGCCTTCCGGCGTGCGCGCAGCTTGCTCCTTCAGCATGTCGAGCGCGCGCTTGAGCGAGGTCACGCCGTCCCAGCGCAGCTCCATGTTGTAGTTCAGGCCTTCGCGGATCACATGGGTGTGCGAATCGTTCAGGCCGGGAATCACGGTGCGCCCGCCGGTGTCGATTACCCGGGTCGTCGCGGTCTTGTGCTTCAGCACAGCGGCATTGCTGCCGGTTGCCAGCACCTTGCCGTCCTTGACCGCGACGGCCTGAACGAACTCCCCCTCGCGGACCATGGTGGCAATCTTGCCGTTGGTGAGGATCAGATCGGCCTGGGCCTGGGCCGCCGCTGCAGCCAGTAGGCCGGAAGCCAGCAACGCCGCATGGACGCCGGTACGACGGGATGGAATGGTGTGGTTCATGGCGCTTCTTTCGTTGGTTTCAAGCGAGCTGCATGCTTTTCTCACCATAGCAGCGCAGCACCTGGCCGGCCCCTGCCATTTTGCCGGGGCGGACGGCAGCGCAGTCGGCTCTTCGGGCGTCCGGGCCCTGCAAAAACACGGGCGCATAGAACTATCGTATGAATGATATGTCAACGCAAGCAGCCATAATCAACCGGCGGCGACCTTCTGCGCCCCGCCCCAGATAGTTCACTCGATGAAAGCACGTCCCATCCCATGAACCAGGTTCCACACACTGCCCTGTCAGTCCGGCCCCTGCGTGATCCACACCCACATGCGGCGTCATCTCGCGCAAGCGCGGTCAGCCGCAAGCCCGATGCAGCCTGGCAGCTGGCGGCCATGGTCACGCCAGTCACGGCCAGCCTGGAACAGGCGGCCTGCGAACTGGCTTCCATCTGCGAAGATGATGCAGCGCCGGCCTGCGCTGCGCTCTGCCTTGCGAGTACCGGGTTTGTGGCAGGCATGCCCTTGCCGGAGCTGGCGCGCCGCCTGGCCCAGGCTAGGAGCCGGCCCGCGGGCGCGCAGGACCGGGCGGAGCTGGCCGGCCGCGCCGCGCTGCTGGACATTCTGCTGGTCGGCGACGAAGCGGTGGCATCTTCCGCACCCGATGGCGCGATGCTTGAACATCGCTTCGGCCACTGGCTCACCGTCCTGCAAACAGCCTGGTATGCGGATGCCCAAACCCAAGCCATGAACGCCATCGCCCGCGCCCGCGCCATCGCCGCCGCACCGCAGCCTCCGGCAGAGCGCATGAGTTTCCACCTGTTCGCTGCGCTGGCCACGTCGCGCAACATGGACGCTGGCGCCGACTGCAAGCCGGACATCCATTGTGCGGAGCTGCGCCGCATGGCCTGGCTGCACCCGGCCAACGCCGCCAGCTTTTCCCTGCTGGCCGATGCAGCGCTTGCGCGGTACAACGGCGATGTCCTGGCCGCCTTGCGCGGTTATGAGGCGGCGGCCGACGCGGCCACCGGCCAGGGGCGGCACTGGATGGCTGCCCTGGCATGGGAAGAAGCGGCGCACCTGGCCCATGCTTGCGGCCTGGGCTCGGTCAGCAGCCACTTCCGGCAGGCCGCGCTTACCAGCTACGGCCACTGGGGGGCCCACGGCCGGCGTGCCTGCCTGCGGTCACGGTGGGGCCTGGTGGAGTCCGGCCACGCGGGCGAATCGCCCAGCTTGCCGACGGAGGCGCATGCGGTCCAAGCGGCCGGCCTCGGTGAACTCGGCTTGTCGATCGCGCACGAGGTCAACCAGCCGCTGGCGGCAATTTCACTGCACGCCGCAGCGGCCAGGAAATGGTTGCGCAAGGCTGAGCCGGACATTGAACGCGCCCTCTCATCGATCGCCCTGATCAGCGACGCCGGGCGGCACGCCGGCGAGATCGTGCGCAGCATGCAGCGGCTAGCGGCGCACCGAAATAACGATATGGGGCAGGTGAAGGTCGACCAGACCGCGCGCGACGTTCTCCAGCTCCTGCAGCGCCGCATGCGCAAGGAAGGCATCGACGTGAAGGTTGCGCTGGGCCTGGGCGAGACGACGATTCACGCCAATGCCACCCAGCTGCAGCAGGTCATGACCAACCTGCTCGTGAATGCGATCGAGGCGTTGACCGGCTCCAGCGCACCGGCCGGACCGAAACAAATCAGCATCGCCACGCGCCCGCATGGCAGCCACGAGGTGGAAGTGCGCATCAGCGACAACGGTCCCGGCGTCCCCCTGCACCACCGCGAGCGCGTCTTCGGCAGTCTGTTCAGCACCAAGCCCGGCAGTACTGGCCTGGGACTGGCAATCTGCCTGGCCATCGTGCGCGCACACGGGGGGCGGATCGCCTACGAGCCGGGTCAGCCCCGAGGTGCCTGTTTCCGCTTCATCGTTCCCGTGCACCCGGACCGGCTTGACCTGGGCTGAAAGCCGCGCCAGACTGTTATTCGTTTTACAGCTTGCCCACATCGACATGAACACATGAACCATCCCGACCAGCCGATCCGCGTGATGATCGCCGATGACCATCCCATGATGCGAGACGGGATTGCCGCCACCCTGCGCGCCCAGGGCGGCATGGACATCGTCGGCCTGGCCAGCAATGGCGCCGAGGCCATCGCCCAGTTCGCTCGCCACCGGCCGGACGTGACGCTGATGGACCTCCAGATGCCTGTCAAGGATGGGCTCGAGGCGATTGTGGCGATCCGCGCCATGCATCCCGATGCCCGCATCATCGTGCTGACCACCTTCAGCGGTGACGCACGCGTGATCGCCGCACTAAAGGCAGGCGCTACCGGCTACCTGTTAAAGGACGTGTCCGCAGCCGAACTCGCCCATACCGTGCGCCACGTCTACCAGGGCGCGAGCGTGATCGCCAAGGTGGCACAGGACGAGGTCGATGGCCACTTCCCTGCCGACAAACTGTCTGCGCGCGAACTGGAGGTGCTGCGCCTTGCTGCTGACGGCAATTCCAACCGCATGATCGGCGAAATTCTTACCATCAGCGAACCCACCGTCAAGAGCCACATGAGCACCGTGCTCGTCAAGCTGGGCGCGAGCGACCGCACCCACGCGGTGACCCTGGCCATCAAGCGCGGCTACATCACCCTGTAGCACCAGTCTGCCTTGCACGCAGCGCGCCCCCGTCATTCGGCAGGGTCGCGCTGCGCTGCGCCACCGTAGGATAGGCGTTACGGACCAGGCAGCCATGGTCCGCAGCTATTTATCACCACGGCATCGACTGACCATGAAAACACGACTTCTCCCGGCAGGCATACTTGCCATGCTTCCCTTTTGCCTCGGCTCGGCCGCGCGGGCCCAGTCCGACACGACCCAACTCTACGGGCGTCTCAATCTCGGCCTGGAGTCGGCGCAAGCCAGTGGCATTGCCGGCCGCTCGCCCCCTGCCGCAGCGCGCCTGACTCGGCTGGCGAACTACCGCTCGGTGATCGGGCTGCGCGGCGACGCGCCGCTAGGCGGCGCCCTGCATCTGATCTGGCAGGTCGAGGGCGCGGTTGCGCCCGACACCGGCACCGGCGCGCTCGCCTCGCGCAACACCCGGGTCGGCCTCAAAGGCCGCTGGGGTACCCTGTTCGCCGGCAACTGGACCACGCCCTACAATGCCTCGACGGCCGATCTCGATCCCTTCTACGTGACGACGGCGGGCTACATGAGCATCATGGGCAACGGCGCTGCGCCCAGCAGCGACAACCTTTCCGATATCAGTTCCTTCGATCGGCGCCAGCAGAACAGCCTGCATTACTGGACGCCGTCCTGGCGGGGCCTGTCGCTACGCCTGGCGCACGGCTTCAGCGAGGAGCGCCCCGCCGGCGGCGCCCGCCCGGCGCTGGATTCGGCAGCCCTGCAGTTGGAGCGCGGGCCGCTGTACGTGGCACTGGCGCATGAACGCCATCGCGACTACCACGGGCCGGGCCGCGACGACCGTGGCACCAGGCTGGCGCTGGCCTACCGCTTCGGCCCGACGCGCCTGGCGCTGGTCGGCGAGCGCCTGGATTACCGCACCAACAGCGGCGCGCTGCGACGCGACGCCTGGTACGTGTCCGCGACCCGGCAGATGGGCCAGCATGCGCTGAGCCTGGGCGTGGCAAAAGCGCAGGACGGCCAGGGGAACGCGAGGCAGCGGATCGGCTTCATCAGCGCAGGACCTGACACCGGCGCGGTCCACACCACCATCGGCTATGAGCTGGCCCTGTCGCCCCGCACCACCTTGTTTGCCTTCCACACGCGGCTCCACAACGACGACCGCGGGGCCGTCGACTTCGCCATCAACGGACTGGATCCGGTCGCCGGCGCCCACCTGCGCGGCACCGCGCTCGGCATCAGGCACGCGTTCTGAGCCGGCCCGGCGCAGCCGTCCTAGCGGCTGCGCGCCCTTGCGATCTGGAGCCGCTCTGCGTAGCGCACCAGGTCGGGCAAGGAGCGCGCACCCATCTTGTCCATCACCTTGCGCTTGTGGGTCTTGGCCATGATCTCGCTCACACCCAGTGCGTCGGCCACCTGCTTGTTCAGCAGGCCTCCGATGACGAGCTCCATGGTTTCGCGCTCGCGCGGGGTCAGGCTCGACAGGCGCTGGCGCAGTTGCGCCGTTTCCCGGCGCGCCGCCAGATTCGCCTCGTCGGTGCGCAGGCCGTCGCGCACCGCGCGCAGCAGTTCTTCCGGCGCGACCGGCTTGGTGAGAAATTCGATGGCGCCGGCCTTCATCGCCTGCACCGTCATCGGAATCGAGCCAAACCCGGTCATGAAGATGATGGGAATGCCGCTACCCTGGCGCGCCATTTCAGCGGCCACCTCCAGGCCGCCCAGCTCGGGCATTTTCATGTCGCAGACCAGGCAGGCCGCCGTATCCGGGCGCGCTGCCCCGATGAAGGCCGCGCCGGCCGCGAATCCGCGCGCCTCGAAACCCTCGGCCGCGAGCAGGTTCAGGATCGACGCGCGCACTGCGTCGTCGTCATCCACCACGAATACCATTGGCGCCGTCATGGCGAATCTCCTTTCATGTCGGCCGTCAACGGCAGGATGAAGACCAGGTGACAGCCATGTGGCGCGCGCGGCTGCGCCCGGATGGTGCCACCATGGGCTTCGACGATCGATCGGCATACCGCCAGGCCCATGCCGATCGCCCCGGGCTTGGTGCTGACAAACGGCTCGAACATCGCTTCCAGCCCGGCCTCAAAGCCGCCAACGCCATTGTCGGACACCTGTACCTCGACGCCGTCCCGGACGCAGACTGTCGCCACCTGCAGGATCCGGTCACGGCCCGAGGTGGCCGCCATCGCCTCGATCGCATTGCCCAGCAGGTTGGCCAGCACCTGCTGCAACTGGACCGCATCAACCTCGACGCGGTCCGGCCCGGCAGCCAGGTCGAGCATCACCGTGATCTCGTGCCGGTCCAGCTCGCCCCGCGCGAGCGCGAGCGCATCCCGTATCATCGCATGCAGGTCGGCCGGGCGGAACTGGGGGCTGCGGTGCCCCAGCGCCTGCAGGGTCTGGATGATCTTGCCGGCGCGCTGGCTCTGGCCGACGATCTCGTGCAGCAGGTCCCCCAGCTTCTCGAGCGCCGGCGTCTCGCGCTGCAGCCAGCGCAGGCCGGCGCCTGCGTTGCTCGAGATCGACATCAGCGGCTGGTTCACCTCGTGCGCGATCGCCGCAGTCAGCTGGCCGACCGTGGTCAGCCTGGCCCCGCGTACCAGTTCTTCCTGGGCCCGTCGCAGGGAAGCCTCCTCCGCCTTCCGGCGCGTGACGTCGCTGACCGTACCCACGTAGGTGTCGGTCTCGTTGTCGGCCATCGGCTGCCCGATGACGGACAGGTGGCGGATCTCCCCTTTGGCCCCCGTGATACGGTGCTCGAAACGGAACGCCGTGCGGGCGGCGGAGGCCTCGCCCAGCAGCTGTGCGGCACCGGTGCGGTCGCCCGGATGGATGCGCGCCATCAGGGCGTCGAAGGCGATCCACGTCACATCAGGGTCGAGGCCGAAAATGCGGCGGAACTCGGGGGAACAGTTGACCACGCCGTCCTCGACCTCCCAGGTCCAGCTCCCGCTCTGGTTGATCCCTTCCCCCAGCAGCAGGGTCGCGCGGCTCTCCCGCAAGGCGCGCTCGGCCTGGCGCCGCTCGCGGTTTTCCTGCAGCAGCTCAGCATACAGGTTCGCATTCTCGAGCGACACGGCCGCCTGCGCCGCCAGCAGCGACAGCAGCTGGGTATGCTCGCCGGTGAAGCCGCTGAACGACAGGCGGTTCTCGAGATAGAGCATGCCGACCAGTTGCGATCGCTTGATCATGGGAATCGCGATCGCAGCGCAGCGCGGGTGAGTGCGCAGATAGGGATCGAGCGCATGGCCGGGAGGACGCTGGCTGTCGCTGACGCTGACCGCCGCGCGCGAGCGCAAGGCGGTATGGATGACCGTGAGTGGCAGATCCAGTTCGCCCGGTGTCGCCTCCGTCATGTCGATGTCGACGCCGTCGGCGCCGAGGCGCGCGCTGGCCTGGACCAGCAGCCGGTCGCCATCGCGGCGCAGGAGCACGCCGCGCTGGGCGCTCGCATAGTCGAGCGCAATGCTCATCAAGGCCTTGACCAGCGGCGCCGGGTGGATCTCTTCCGACAGGGCGCGGGTCGCACGAATGACGCCGTCGATGTCGCGGATCGCCCCGGTGGCGCCGGGTGGGCCCACAAGGGCCGCGCCGCCCGAACCCGGATAGGCAGCCTCGAGTCGGGCCACCTTGCCGAGCGCGCCCCAGCGGCGATAGGCCGCGCACGCCGCGCTGGCGTGCGCGGTCGCCGCCGTGGCGAGTCCACCGTGCCTGGCCAGCCGCGCCGCGCATTCGTGCGCGATCCCTTCGATGTGCGCGCTGCCACCCTCCTCTGCCAGCGCAGCCGCGCGTTCGTAGGCCGCAAGCGCGGCCATGGCCTCGCCGCCGCGGTCGAGGACGGCGGCATGGGCCAACGCCAGCTTGTCGGCGAAGCCGCGCGGGTAGCCGGCGGCCCAGCTTGCAAGCTGGGCGACGTGCGCGTCAACACGCGCACGGACGCGGGCGTCACCAGCGTCGCCAGCGGCCAGGCCAGGTGCGCGGCACAAGGCAAGGATGCTGAACAGGTGGTAGTCGGCCTGGTGCAGATGCGCCGGCGCCGACCACGCCAGCAACCCGGCCTGCTCCAGGCAGAACAAGGCCTGCACGTCATCGCCATCCAGGTAGTCGAGCATGCCGATGTAGAGCCAGTGCCAGAAACGCAGCGTCGACATGGATTCGACATTGCCGTTGCCGGGCCGCCCGTGCCGGCACAGCAACGCTGGTCGCTCGCTGCCGGCCGGCTGAACCGCCGTCAAGCTGTCCACGACATCGCGCTGCACGCACAGGATCGCTTCCACATCCGCGAAGCCGACCTGGGTGACGAAGGCCAGCGCGCGTTCGATTTCCTCGCGCACCGCTTCGAGCCGGTCGCCTCGCGCAAGCAGGATGCAGGTCCGATGGCAGGCTTCGAAGCAGGCGATCGTGAAGTCTCCCTGCGCGCGCGCGGCCTCGAAGCCGGCCTGGGCGCAATCGAGCGAGAATTCCAGCGGCCGGGTCCAGACGCTCGCCTGGTCGAGCGCCAACAGGACTTGCGCCTCGTGCGAAGCGTAGCCATGCCGCCCGACCAGCTCGCGCGCCTCCTGTGCATAAGCGAAGCCGTCGTCGAACGCGCGGTAGCGCTCGCATACCACGACGCCGAGCCAGGCCAGCGACACGGCCGCTTCCGGCGTCATGCCATGCCGCAGGGTCAGTTGCAGCATGTGGCACAGCTGCATGAACAGCAGGTTCAACGACGTGAAGGCGGCGGGAACCAGGAGGCTGGCCAGCAGCGAGACCACGATCCGGGCTTCGGGATCCGTCAGCGGCGTCAAAGCGCCCAGCCCGTCCAGCCGCTCGCGCAGCGCGGCGTAGGCGCTGTCGCACGCTTGCTCTGAGGGTTCCCGGGGAATGGCGATCCCGAATCCGAGCAGGGCGTCGAGCGCGATGGTGCTCGCCTCGCGGTAGCGGCCGCGCCGTACCGCCAGCTCGACCGCGAGGCACTGCACCTGGGCCTGGACGAACCGGTCCGGCACCGTCGCGAGCAGCTTGCGCACCAGTGCAGCGCAGTCGTCCAGCTGGCCGGTCAGGAAGCGGCCGTGGGCCAGTTCGAGCTCAATCTCGGTCGTGAGCGCGACCGCGAGCGCGGCGCCCGGTACGGGCACCGGCGCCCGCGTCAGCAGCTCCAGGGCCTGCAGCTGGTAGCCGCAGGCCGCAGCGTAGGCGCAGGCGCGGCGCGCGAGCCGGCCTGCGCGCGCCGCCAGCGTTGCCAGTTCGACCGCCTGCGCCGCCGGTACCAGTGCGCCAGCGTGCGCCAGGTGGTCGACCCCGTGAAACAAGGTACGGTCCTGCCCGTCCAGCCGCGCGCGCGCCAGCAGGGCGGTGGCTGCGGCGTAGTGAAGCCGCGCGCGGCGGGAAGGCTCGAGCATGGCGTAGGCCGCCTCTTGCAGGCGGTCGTGCGTGAAGACGTAGATCCCGCCGCGCCGTGCCAGTACATCGGCGCGCAAGGCTGGCGCCAGCCTGTCGTCGAGCGCCCCGGGCTCGGCGCCGGAGACGTCGCACAGCAGGGCCAGGTCGGCCGCCCGTCCCAGCGCGGCGATCGTGCCGAGCAGTTCATGCAGTTCCTGTGGTAGCTGGATCAGGCCCTGCAGGGCAAGGCCCAGCATATTGTCCGTGAAGGGGCGCCGCCATATCCCGTCGAAGTCGAACTCCCAGCCCTTCTGCCCGTAGTGCGCCAGACCACCGTCGGCCAGCCCCTGCAGGAACTGCCGCACGAAATACGGATGCCCGCCTGTTTTGTGGTGCACCAGGCCGCCAAGCCGTTCGAGCTGCGGCTGCGCGCCCTCGAAGATATCGGCCAGCATCTGCTCCAGGTCTGCCACTGACAGGGTCTCGACCGCCAGCTCGCGGTAGTAGGCGGCGCGCGAGGCCAGGCGCCGGCCCAGGCCGGCGGCCGCATCGAGGGCGCCGCCGGCGCGCGGCCGCGTCGCGATCACGAGCATCACCGGCAGCCCGGCGGCCATCCCGACGATCTGCTCGAGCAGCGTGGCCGCAGCGGGGTCGAGCCAATGGGCATCATCGACCACGATAATGAGCGGGCGCTCGGCACTCGCGAAGGCACGCAACAGCTGCAGGACCGCCGCCGCCAACCGGCCGCCTCCGCCCAGGGATGCCTGGGGCAGCTGCGGCGTCGCGCCTTCCAGCAGCAGGGCGAGTTCCGGCACCAGCGCAAGCGTCAGCTCGGGATCCGCCACGCCGGCGCCGATCCGGCCGCGCCAGTGCGCCACTGAGGCTTCGCTCTGCCCGAGGATGTCCGTCACCAGCGCGCGCATCCCGTCCACGAGCGCCGCATAGGGTGCGCCTCCGCCGTACTGGTCGGCCCGGGCGCTGAGCACCGTCGCATCGCACAGAGAGGGGTCGGCCAGGAAGCGCGCCAGCAGTGCCGACTTGCCGATGCCTGAGGGTCCGTGCACGACCGATACCCCGAAGGTGCGCTCGCTGCGCACCCGGCGAAAGTCCGCCGCCAGCTGTGCCAGCTGCCACTCCCGGCCATACAATCCGGACACGTCGGGCACGGCAGGTGGATCGAGCGACGCCGTCATCCGCGCCGCTTGCGGGTGCTGAGGGCACATTCGATGTGCTCGAACAGCAGGTCGGGGTCGACCGGTTTGCGCAGCAGCGCGATCGCGCCAGCGCGGGACGCCCGCAGTTCCATGTCGCGGTCGCTGTGACCGCTCAGGAACAGCAAGGGAATGGCCAGGCCCAAGGCGGCGAAGCGCTCCTGGGTCGTGAAGCCGTTGATGCCGCGCAGCTTGACGTCGAGCAGGACAAGATCAATGTCGGGCAAGTGTGGCGATGCGAGGAAGCTTTCGCCGGACTCGAACAGGAATGTCGCGTAGCCGTCCGCCTGCAGCAGGTTGGCCATGGCCTGGCGTACCGCGGCGTCGTCGTCGACGACGCAGATGCGCGCCGGTGCTGCATCGTCGCTCGCTTGCTGGTTCATGCCGTTGCCCGTCCCGCCTCACGCATGTGGCTCGCCTGTCGTCGGCGCATCAGCGCGACCCGTGGGCGTTCCCGCGTCGGTGGGGCTGGCGGGAATGCCGGTGATCTGGGCCACGCAATGCGTGCGCAGCCAGCTCGCCGTGATCGGTTCCCTGGCGAGCATGCGCTTGACCAGCGGGACCGACTGCTCGCCGATCAGCATGCCGAGCAGGCCGACCAGGGCAACAACCGGCGGCGCCGGCGAGCGCACCTGCAGCAGCGCGTAGATCAGGCCGACCAGCAGGCCGGCCGCCAACGCCACGACATAGATTTTCATGGGGTCCTCCCAAAAAGAACGGCAAGGCGGCACGGCGCCGCCGTGCCGGCCCTGCCGGATTACCGCGCTGACGGATTATTTGGCGGGCACCGGTGCCAGCGTTTCGTGGCTGCCGGTGATGCGCTGCGGCGCCTTGTGCACCATCGTGTAGGCATAATCGACGCCCATGCCGTAGGCGCCGGAATGCTCGCGCACGATTGCCATCACGTCATTGTACGTGTCGCGGTGCGCCCAGTCGCGCTGCCACTCGAGCAGCACCTGCTGCCAGGTGACCGGCACGGCACCGGCCTGCACCATGCGCAGCATCGCGAAGTCGTGGGCGTCCTTCGAGGTGCCACCCGAGGCATCGGCCACCATGTAGATTTCGTACTCGCCCTCCAGCATGGCGCACAGGGCGAAGGTGGTGTTGCAGACTTCGGTCCACAGGCCGGCGACAATCACCTTTTTCCTGCCGTTGCTGGCCAGGGCGTCGCGCACCTTCTGGTCATCCCACGAGTTCATCGATGAGCGTTCGAGGATTTCCTTGCCCGGGAATACGTCGAGCAGCTCCGGGTAGGTATGGCCGGAGAAGCTCTCGGTCTCCACCGTGGTGATGATGGTCGGGATGTTAAAGGCCCTGGCGGCCTTGGCCAGCCCGACCACGTTGTTCTTCAGGACCTGGCGGTCGATCGACTGCACGCCGAAGGCCATCTGCGGCTGGTGATCGATGAAGATCAGCTGGGAGTTTTGCGGGGTCAGGACTTCGAGTTTCGGATTGGGCATGATGCTCTCCATGTCGTTGCTGGGGGGGCGGCCCATCGTGATGTGGGCCGCAATGGTGGTGATCGTAAGACGCGGCTTGCTGTGGAACCAGTATCCAAAGGTATACCTGCCTTACGGCGGGGTCGCCCGCTCCTGCACCGGCATTGCCGGCGTTTCGGTCGCCATCAGGCCGAGCAGGATCAGGACGGGGAGTACCAGCGCGGCAAAGCCGAACCGGTGGAAAGCGAAGGCCGCGACGACGCAGCCGATGGCGAATGCCGCCAGGGGCCAGATGAACTTGGCGCACCTGCTTGTCAAGCCCGGATCGTTGGCCCCGCGGGCGGCGTCTGTCAGGTCGATCACGATCTGGGTAACGTTCCCGGTCATCATGGAAGTCGGTGCCAGATGGGCCAGCAGCAGACGGCTGGTGGCACTGTGCGCCCCCATCCCTGCGGTGCCCAGCAGGCCCGCCGTCATCGCCAGCCACCCGGCGTGTTCGCCGATCGGGGTGGCCGCGATGCCGCAGGCCATGAAGCCCGACAGCAGCACGACCTGCAGCAGCAAGGCCGGCCGTAGCGCGGTACCGCCGCGCCGCTCGACCGCGACGATCAACAGGCGCGCGATGACGACGCCGGCGATGAAGGCCGGGAAAGCCAGGAACTTCAACAGCACCATCTCGCGGCCGGGGTCGGCCAGCGCAGCGCCGATCATGATGAAGTTGCCGGTCACGTGGGCGGTGAACAGGCCAAACAGGGCGAGAAAGCCCAGCGTGTCGACATAGCCGGCCAGGAAACCGAGCGCCAAACCTTGCGTGCGGTGATGTGTTGGTTCGCTCATGCGAATCTCCAGGTTGGGTGGTGGATGGACGGTAATCGATCGGTTACCGGCCACCGCTGCCCGACATCGTAGGCAGCCGGGGGACGTCGCGCCCATCCCATTTGGCCAGTTTTACGACCTGCCCCTCCTATCCATTGGTATAGCTAGACCGTCATGGCGGCCACGCCGACAATGCGGCCATCAGACTACGGACAGCGGAGCATCCAGCATGGACAAGTCCCCAATTTCACTGGTCATCGCCGACGACCATCCCCTCATCCTGGCCGGTCTTGCCAGCCTGATCGAATCCGAGCCGGACCTGGCGCTGCTCGGCCAAGGCACCAGCGCGGCCGAGGCGGTTGCGCTGTATGAGCGCCTGCGCCCGGACGTGATGCTGGTCGACCTGAACATGCCGGGCGGCGGCCTCGAAGCCATCATCGCGACCCGCAGGATGCATCCGGACGCAAGGATCGTGATGCTTACCAGTTACGAAGGTGATGAGAACGTGCACCGCGCCCTGCAGGCGGGGGCGGCGGGCTACCTGCTCAAGCAGGCCGGCTTCGAGGAAATCCTGCGCTGCGTGCGCCAGGTCGTGGAGCACCGACGCTACCTGCCGGCCCTGCTGGCGGACAAGCTGGCGCTGCGCATCCATACCAGTCCGCTGTCGCGACGCGAGCTGGACATCCTGGCCCACCTGAGCGCGGGCAAGAGCAACAAACTGATCGCACGCGACGCGGGCATTGGCGTGGGCACCGTGAAGTACCACGTCAACAACATCCTGTCGAAGCTGAACGTATCGTGCCGCACCGAGGCTGCATCCGTGGCGCAGCAACGCGGCCTGCTGCAAGCCTTTTAGACCATCCAGGAACAGAGACTACCCATCATGAGCCAATCCACCAGCACCGCCCCCCACAGCGCCCCACTGATCCTGTTCAACGGCTGCTTCCACACGGTTGACCGCCAGAACCCGCAGGCCAGCGCAGTGGCGATTCAGGACGGCAGATTCCTGGCAGTCGGCGATACCGACGAGGTGATGCGTCATCGCCAGCCTGACAGCCAGGTGATCGACCTCAATGGCCGCACCGTGATTCCCGGCCTGAACGACTCGCACATCCACCTGATCCGCGGTGGACTGAACTACAACCTGGAGCTGCGCTGGGAAGGCGTGCCCTCGCTGGCCGACGCGCTGCGCATGCTCAAGGCGCAGGCCGAGCGTACCCCGCATCCACAGTGGGTACGCGTGGTGGGCGGCTGGAACGAGTTCCAGTTTTCCGAGAAGCGCATGCCGACCATCGAAGAGATCAACCGCGCCGCGCCGGACACGCCGGTGTTCGTGCTGCACCTGTACGACCGCGCCCTGCTCAACCGCGCCGCCCTGCGCGCGGTAGGCTACGACAAGGACACGCCCAATCCGCCGGGCGGCGAAATCGTGCGCGACGCGGCAGGCAACCCGACCGGCATGCTGATCGCGCGCCCAAACGCGATGATTCTGTACGCCACCCTGGCCAAGGGCCCCACGCTGCCGCTTGATCAGCAGGTCAATTCGACACGCCAGTTCATGCGCGAACTGAACCGCCTGGGCGTGACCAGCGTGATCGATGCCGGCGGCGGCTTCCAGAACTACCCGGAAGATTATGCCGTCGTCGATGCGCTGGCCAAAGAAGAGCAACTGACGGTGCGCATCGCTTATAACCTGTTCACCCAGAACAAGGGCCAGGAGCTGGGCGACTTCGAACGCTGGACCGCGCTGGTCAAGCCGGGCGACGGCAGCGATTTCTACCGCCACAACGGCGCCGGCGAGATGCTGGTGTTCTCGGCCGCGGACTTCGAAGATTTTCTGCAGCCACGCCCGGACCTGGCCGAAGGCATGGAAGCGGAACTCGAGAAGGTGGTGCGCCACCTGGTGCAGCAGCGCTGGCCGTTCCGCCTGCACGCCACCTACGACGAATCGATCTCGCGCATGCTGGACGTGTTCGAGAAAGTCGACCGCGACATCCCCTTCGCCGGCTTGTCCTGGTTCTTCGACCATGCCGAGACCATCACCCCGCGTAACATCGACCGCGTCAAGGCCCTGGGCGGCGGCATCGCCATCCAGCACCGCATGGCCTTCCAGGGTGAATTCTTCGTCGAGCGCTACGGTGCTGACGCGGCCAAGGCCACGCCGCCCATCACCCGCATGCTGGAGACCGGCGTGCCGGTCGGCGCCGGTACCGACGCGACCCGTGTGGCCAGCTACAACCCCTGGACCGCGCTGTACTGGCTGGTATCAGGCCGCACGGTCGGCGGACTGCGCCTCTACGACGCGGCGCAGCGCCTGCCGCGCGAAACCGCGCTCGAGCTGTGGACCAGCGGCAGCGCATGGTTCTCGAGCGAGACGGGCAAGAAGGGCCGCATCCGCGAAGGCATGCTGGCCGACCTGGCGGTGCTGTCCAGCGACTTCTTCCGCGCGGAGGAAGAATCGATCAAGGACATCGAGTCGGTGCTGACCGTGGTCGGCGGCAAGATCGTCTACGGCCAGTCTGAATTCAGTTCGATCGCACCACCGCCGATTCCCGTGCTGCCCGACTGGTCGCCCGTCAACACCGTGCCGGGCCATTACCGGAAAGCGACACCGACCGCCCTGCCCCATCAGTGCCGGGGTGCCTGCGGCGTACATGCTCACGCCCACGACCGGGCGCGCAGGTCGAACGTGCCGGTGTCGGACTTTGCCGGATTCTGGGGCGCCTTCGGCTGCAGCTGCTTCGCCTTCTGAGTTTTTTACCGCCAACCCGGCGCCGCGGGCATCGCGCCGCCTCCCTGAAAGGAAACACCATGAGCCACACCATCAACACCGTGACCACCCACGACGGCACCATCATCTACTTTACCGACTGGGGCCACGGCACCCCGGTGGTGTTCAGCCACGGCTGGCCGCTGAACGGCGACGCCTGGGAAAACCAGATGATGTTCCTGGCCGAGCACGGCTACCGGGTGATCGCGCATGACCGCCGCGGCCATGGGCGCTCGAGCAAGGCCTGGCACGGCAACGACATGAACACGTACGCCGACGACCTGGCGGCACTTCTCGAAACGCTGGACATCACCGGCGCCACCCTGGTTGGCCACTCGACCGGCGGCGGCGAAGTGGCACGCTACATCGGACGCCATGGTACCAACCGCGTCGCCAAGGCAGTGCTGGTGGGCGCGGTCACGCCCCAGATGATCGTCTCGGCTGCGAATCCGGACGGCGTGCCGATGTCGGTGTTCGACGGCATCCGGGACGGCGTCAAGACCGACCGTGCCCAGTACTTCCTTGATCTGGCGGTGCCATTCTTCGGCTTCAACCGCCCGGGTGCCAAAACCTCCGACGGCCAGCTGCAGACCTTCCTGATCCAGGGGCTGCAGTGCAGCTTGAAGAGCGCCTACGCCTGCATCAAGCAGTTCTCCGAGACCGATTTCACGGAAGACCTGAAGAAAATGACGATGCCGACACTGGTGGTACACGGCGACGACGACCAGATCGTGCCGCTGGCCAGCACCGCGCGCCGTGCCGTCGAACTGCTGCCGCAGGGCCGCCTGTCAGTGTACGAGGGCGCAGGTCACGCGCTGCCGGTGACCCACAAGGACCAGCTGAACGCCGAACTGCTGGCTTTCCTGCGCAGCTGATGCGCCTGGCACTCCCGCCTGAGGCGGGAGTGCTGAGCGTCCAGCACATCGGGTGTCGGCCGCTGGCGTCGCGCCGTCCTTACATCCCACTGGCACTTTCGTCTTTCTTCAATTAGTATCGCACTCACCTCAGGACAGACAAGCTCAAGGCAAAGTGGTCACAAGCGCACTCATTTCACCCGGCGCATGGCTGCGCGCCCTCCCCCTGCTGGCGATCGCCATGCTTGCGCCGGCCGTTGGGGCCGCCGAGACGCTGTCGCCAGCGCCGAACCTGCGCAACTACCACCACACGCGCTGGACCGCCGAGGAAGGCGCGCCGCAAGCGATCCGCGCAATGGCGCAGACCTCCGACGGCTGGCTCTGGCTCGGCACCATGGACGGTTTGTACCGGTTCGACGGTGTGCAGTTCTCACGCTATCCACTTCCGCCCGGCCTGGGCCTGAACCGCAACATGATCCGCTATCTGCACGCTGGCAGCCGCGGCGAGTTGTATATGGGCCGGGCTGCCGAAGGCATGTCCGTGCTGCATCCCGATGGCCGTTTGCAGGACTTGCCCCCAGCGCCGGACCCGGGCGCCATGATCGACGTCCTGTCGGCCGATGCCGATGGCAGCGTCTGGATGGTCAGCAAGGGCGTCTATCGCCTCGAAGGAGATCGCTGGCTGGCCGTTCAAGCGGGTGAGGACTGGGATGCACTCGACGTGCGTGGCTTCCTGCTGGACGGGCAAGGCCAGCTCTGGATCAGCAGGGATCACAGTATCTGGCGGCTCGACCGGCAGACCCGCCGCTTCTCGCGCATTCTGGACAAGGGGGGCGACCTGCTGCGCGCGCCCGACGGCAGGCTGTGGCTGATCTCCGGCGAAGGCGAGATGCAGTCGCTGCCGGCCGGCGCCTCGCCCGGCCGTCGCACTGTCCCGCGTTCCCCGGAGGCGCTCGGCACAGGCCAGTTCTCCGACGACGGCGCCCTGTGGATGCTCGACTGTTCCGGGCCGCCGTGCGTGGTGCCAGGCGCCGCGCGTCATGCCGCTCCCGGATACAAGGTGGCGCGGCCGGCCGGCGCGCCCGCCGACGCGACGATCCAGATGTCAGGAAAGACCCTGACCTCGATCCTGGTGGATCGCGAAGGCGCGACCTGGGTCACGTCTGAAGGCGGAATCGACCGGTTTCGCCCGAAGCGGGTGCTTCCCACCGAACTGGAGGGAGAAGGCGTTGTCTACAGCACGGTCGCCGATGGCGCTGGACGGATGTGGACCGCGAATGCAGTGACGGGCAAGATGTGGCAGTTGCTGCCCGAGCGCGCAGTGCCGGTGGAGCCCCGGCATCCGGTCACGGTACTGGGCCGGGACCCTGCCGGCGCCTTGCTGGTGGGCGGAAAACGCAGCATCTGGCGTCATCATGCGGAAGGTGCGGCGGAGATACCACTGCCCCCAGGGGCCGACGGGAAGCCGATGGACCGGCGGTTGTTCGGTATCCTGGACGACGGCAAGGTCTTGTGGACAGCAGCAGCCGATATCGGATTGATCGGCTGGCGAGATGGCAAATGGCAGCCTGGCAGGAACTTCAGCCTGCCGGCCAAGATTTATCAGTCGGCCCTGGCCGGGCCTGGGCAGATGTGGCTGGCTACCGGAAACGGCGAGCTATTCCATTACGACCTCGCGACCGATGCCACCCGCCCGCCCATCGATATCCGTGCCCTCGGGATGACTGCGGCGATCTTTCCGGAAAAGGAACTCGTGCTCAGTGGCGACAACGGCACCGGTTTCGTACAGGGCGGCGTCCTGCGCATGCTGCACGCTCTTGATGCGAGTGTCCTGCGCAATGTCTCGGGCTTCGTCGTCACGGCCGACGGTGACCGCTGGCTGAACGGCGCAGCTGGACTGGTCCATGTGACAGCTGCAAACTGGAAGCGCAGCATCGACAATCCCGATCTGCCGCTGAATTACGAAGTCTTCAATGCCCTGGACGGCTATCCCGGCCGGGCCGTCATCGAAAGTCGCTGGCGCAGCGCATGGACCGTGGACGGCCGCACGCTCTGGCTGGTAGCGACCGGGGGCGTGATGCGCGTCGACAGCGCGAACCTGAAGCGTAACCACGTTGCGCCGACACCATTGATCTTGTCCCTGTCGAGCGACAAGGCCGTGTTCACCCCCGGACTGCCCGGCTGGAACGCGGCGATTCTGCCACCGGGTACCGAACGTTTGCGCGTCGACTTCACCGCCCCCTCGCTGCGCATGCCGGAGCGTGTGCGTTTCGAGTATCTGTTGGAAGGGATCGATTCGGGGTGGCAAGACGCCGGCACGCGCCGCACGACGTCGTATACCAATGTGAAGCCAGGACATTATGTATTCCGCCTGCACGCCATCAACGAAGACGGCGTGCGCAGCGCGACCCAGGCGGTGCTGCGCTTTACGGTCGAACCGACAATGTGGCAGACAACGTGGTTCAAACTGTTCGGCATGGCGCTGATAGCTGCCCTGCTGTTCCTGGCCTATCGCTACCGTGTACGTTATCTGACCCGGCGCGTGGCCGAGCGCATGCACGTGAAGATGGCCGAGCGCGAACGCATTGCACGTACCTTGCACGATACCTTCCTGCAGACGGTCCAGAGCCTGGTGTTCCGTGTGGATGCGATCGCCGCGGGTTTGCCCAGGGACGCGGGTGCGCGCGGCGAGATCGAACAGGTGCTCGGCCATGCCCGCCGGGCGCTCGGCGAGGGGCGCGAACAGCTGCAAGAGCTGCGTTCAGTCGGCAGCGAACAGCCCGAGGACCTGCTGGAGGACAGCATTGCCCAGTTGCGGGTGGCGCATCCGGACATCGCTATCGGCCTGCGCACCAGCGGCCTTCGGCGCCGCCTTGCTGTCGGAATCGGCGCAGAGGTGGCCGCCATCGCCCGCGAAGCGCTGCACAACGCCTGTGTCCACGCGGCCGCTTCCCACGTCGATGCGAACCTGGAGTATCAGCCCGAGCGTCTGGTACTGACCGTCACCGACGATGGACGCGGCATCGACGCAGCGGTGTTGCACAAGGGCGCCGCCGATGGCCGCTGGGGCCTGGTCGGCATGCGCGAGCGTGCCGATCGCATCGGCGGCATCCTGGAACTCGAATCGGGCAGCGGCGCAGGCGCGGTTATCAGGCTGACGGTTCCCGGCGTGCGGGCCTACGCCGGCTGAACCGGTCGTCACGCGTCCAGTCGTTCCAGGCCACCAGCAGGAAAGCGCCGGCCAGGCCGAGGTGCTCGCAAAAGCCGTTCTGCGCCATCGTGCGCGCCATGCCCGACATGTCCCAGAAGCGGTTGGCGACCAAGTTCGCCGCCAGGGTGAATCCCGCCAGGTAGACGGCGCCTGCCCAGCGCATCCTGCCGGACAGGACCAGAATCGACGCGAGCAACTCGCCGATGATGGTCACAAGCGCAAGGGGCGCAGCGGGTGACAGTCCGAAATGGTGCATTTCGGCCACCGCAGCGGGGAAGTCGAGCGCCTTTTGCAGCCCGCCCTGCAGATAGGCCGAACACAGCAGCAAGAGGCAGCACCAGCGGATGATGCCGCCGCGCGTCTGCGCTGCCGCATGTTGCCGGGTTGCTGTCGGAATAAGCGTATGCATGTGATTTCCTGAATTAATGTGGTGAGCTTGCAGGGTCCGGGGTATGCAGCAGCATGGTAGCGACCGGACTGCGGGACGGCCCGTATCGTTCGGCCAGTCCCGATGGCCTGGCCTTCTGGCCGGGTTCAGGCAAGGCCCGCTTCTTTAGACTGGAGCCAGCCCTGGGCTTGCGAGCACAGGCTTTTGTCCAACCTGAAAGGATCCATCATGTCGAACCAAGCTACCCTGTCGCGCCGTAGCCTCCTGGCGGGCGCTGCGTCCGGCGCCATCGGCGCCGGCCTTGCGGTGGCCGGCAACGCCGCCGCCGCGACCAAGCCACAACGTCCCTCCATGCCGGGCGGGCGCGCCAGCAATTACCTGACCGTCGAGGACGGCACTGTCATCCACTACAAGGACTGGGGTAGCGGCCAGCCAGTCGTGTTCAGCCATGGGTGGCCGCTGCAGGGCGATGCCTGGGAAGACCAGATGTTTTTCCTGGCATCGCGGGGCTACCGCGTGATCGCGCACGACCGCCGCGGCCACGGTCTGTCGAGCCAACCGTGGAACGGTAATGACATGGACCACTACGCGGATGACCTGGCGGCACTGATCCGGCATCTCGACCTCAAGAACGTGGTGCTGGTCGGCCATTCGACCGGCGGCGGCGAAGTGGCACACTACATCGGTCGCCATGGCAATCAACGCGTGGCCAAGGCGGTGCTGGTAGGCGCGGTGCCGCCGCAGATGGTCCAGTCGGCCACGAACCCGGGCGGCCTTCCGATGGACGTGTTCGAGGGCATCCGCAAGTCGGTGGTGGAAGACCGCTCGCAATTCTTCATGGACCTGACGCTTCCCTTCTACGGCTACAACCGCCCGGGCGCCAAAGTCTCGCAGGGCGTGCGCGACACGTTCTGGGCGCAGGGCATGCAATGCGGCCTGAAGAACGCCTACGACTGCATCAAGCAGTTCTCTGAGACCGACTTCACCGCCGACCTGAAGAAGATCACCGTGCCAACCCTGATCGTGCATGGGTCGGACGACCAGATCGTGCCGATTGACGCCTCCGGCAAGGCGGCGGCGAAGCTGGTGAAGAACGCCACCCTGCTGGTCTATGAAGGCGCGCCGCACGGTCTGCCGACCACCCACAAGCACCGCCTCAACGAGGACCTGCTGGCCTTCATCAAGGCTTGACGCGCTTCAGGCACGCTGCGCCGGCTTCCCGGACGGGGGCTGGTGCGACCAGTACCCGGGCGGCGATCACGAGTGCGCCGGGCGCCTCTACCGGCAGCCGCAGCCTTTCGACCCAGGCGGAGACCTGTGCTTCCACGTGGTCGAACACAGTGTTCTCCTCATCTGTTTTGGGTCTCTGCCCTGTCTGCCGCTTCCGTGGACGGCTGGCGAACGTCCGGCCGTAACCAGATGAGTGCGAGCAGCATGTGGATCAGGGCACCGGCCAGCGTGGACCACAGCGACAGCAGGACGGCCAATGCGTACATCAGCACCGAGATGCGGTTCTTGCGGCTGGTCCAGGCAGTGCCTGCAGCGCCGCTACCGCGCTGCAGGCACCACGACAACAGCGTGAAGGCCAGAGCGCAGTTCATCAGAATGACGCCGTACAGTGCCACCGGTACTGGATCCATCGGGTACTGGCCGGCCCACGCAGTCACGTAGGGAATCAGCGACATCCAGAACAGCAGGTGCAGGTTGGCCCACAGGGCCGACGCATCGATGCGCCGCACCCGGTCCAGCAGAGCATGGTGGTTGACCCAGTAGATACCGACGTACACAAAGCTGAGCAGGTAGCGCGCCAGAGCCGGCCCGGCATCGGCTATGGCGGCCAGACTGCTGGAGGCAGGCGCATGCAGCTCAAGTACCATGATGGTGATGATGATGGCGATGACGCCGTCGCTGAATGCCTCGGTGCGGTTTTTGTCCATGCCGCCACCCTAGCGCGCACGACGGCGCGCTGTCCCCTGTCAAAAGATAGTGGTGCTGGCCGCCGGGCTGCGTCCGATTCTCAGTCCCTTTTTGCCGGCACAAATGCCGCCTTTTCCAGTGCAAGAGCGACGGGTATTTGCACCGGGATGATCAAAGCATCCATCAAGGGTAGCGCGACAAAATTTTCCGTAATTGCTGGAGTTCCGGTTTAGATTCCTTTGTCAGCCTGTTCATTGTCGCTTCAGCGCCGCAGGTGGACGACTGTTACGGGACCAACGGCAGATGATCCCGGAGCGACTAGCCCGGCGAAGAAAGTGGCGACTTTCTGCCGTCGACAACTTCGTATTCAATCAACAGGAATTGCATCACTGCCAAGGCAATGATCACGCTCGCTTCCATGAACATCCCGACGTGATAGCCCCCTGGTAGCAATGATGACAGGAGCGCCCGGAGACACATGTATGCGATCACCAGGTGATTCGTCGATTTTCGTTTGATGCGCAGTATCGTCATGCATGTCGGGCACGCCACGGTGCTGTCGAGCGTCGTAAATAACGTCGAAGAAGCGGAGATGGAGCGATCGTGACATTGAGGGCATCGATGCATATTTCCTCCAGTTAGATGAACGCAAGCTCCGATTCGATGGTATCTCACAAAAATCCCTCGAACCTCACAGAAAGTCACGCGTCGCCAGATACGTCACTGATTGTTCCCTCCTCCTGCATCAGCCTGTCTAAAGTGAACTGCGTTGATCCACCAGATTACGGACTTCTCCCCGTCGGTCGAGGTACGATCAAACCTTCCTTCTGCAAGCTGGTTGTTGGGTTGCTGTCTTGAATGCAGTCGAACATGGGGTTATGGTGGCTTTGGGTGATTTCTGTGTTGGTTAGTTACCTTTTTATGGTATTCTCATTCATCTCCATCCGACCCGTTTGTTCATGCCCACACCAACTTCATGGGACCGTGATCCCATCAACGCCTTCAAGGCATTTGTCGCCACCACGGACTTCGCCGAGACGGGCCGCCGCCTGCCCGCCGACGGCACGTTGCGCATTCCGTCTGCAGCATCGGCGAAAATCTACAACTTCATGTTTGCCAACGTGGCGGGCTGGATGCTGGAGCAAGGCCTCACCTTCTCCACGGTCACGCACGCCGACCTGGCCCGTTTCATCGGCCGCACTGTCAAGGGAAAGCTGATCCTCAACAGCAAGATCGCCTACCGCTACCTGCGTCTCCTTGAGCGCTGCTACGAGCACCTGGACGTCAACCCCAACCCGGCGCAGCTCGCCATCCTCAACATCGATCGTGCCCACATGACGCGCGATGAAGCCGGCCGTACATTGTCTGACGAGCAGTTGGTGCGGTTCTTTGCGGCCTTGCCAGCCGAGGCGCCGCAGCGCCGTACCAGTACCCCGTTCGAGGGCTGGAAGCGCCGCCGGGATCGTGCCATGCAGGTCGTCATTGCCCTGGCCGGTTTGCGCGTATCAGAAGCGATCGGCTTGCTGATGTCCGAGATCGGCCGCCAGCAGGCGCTTGACGGCTCGATCGTGCTGACCATCACGCCCGACGAAAAGCATGACACCAGCCACGAACACACGATCACCCTCCCCCGCGACGGCGCCGACGAGCTGCTGCCATGGCTCGCCGAGCGCGAGACGCTGGCCATCCCTGGCCAGTTCGTCTTTCCGGCCAATGCAGCCGGCGCCAGGATGACGAGGAAAACGGTCTATGTGCAGATGCGCGCCACCTTCGAGCGCGCCGGGATGGATCTGGCGCGCTCCGGCGGCCGCACGCTGCGCAACACGTTCGCCAAGCAACAGCTCGACAACGGCGCGAGTCCTGACGACCTCAAGGACGTGCTCGGCCTGGCGCTCGAGCGCTCTGCGGCCGATTACAAGCTCACGCGCGTCAAGCCGGATCCAGGCGACAACACCGACGACCAAGGATGATCGGACCGGCTCACCGTGGCCGGGCCGAAGCAGCCTCACGACGAGCGCCCGGATCACGCACAACGATGGCGCCAATATCAATGGCATCGGCCATTCTGCGATACCCGGCATCGCCCGGATGCAGATGGTCGCCCGAATCGAACGCGGCCTGCAAGCGCTGCGGTCGCGCTGGATCGCGCAGCACAGCGTCGAAGTCGACCACCGCATCGAACATGCCGGCGCCACGAATCCAGTCGTTCAAGCGCATGCGCAATGCCTCTTTCTGCGGGCTGTAATGCCCGGCAAACGGCGTTCCCTCCAGCGCCCCCTCGAACGGCGGCAGCGTACCAACCGTGATGCGGATGCCGTTGGCATGCGCGGTGGCCGCAAGCCGGCGAAAGCCCGCTGTCAATTCGTCGGGCGTGACCATCGGTTCAGCCGGCGCGAATGGACTGCCAGGCCAGCCGATATCGTTGATACCCAACAGGACAATCACGTCCGATACCCCGGGCTGCCCCAGCACATCCTGCCCAAATCGCGCCAGCGCGCTCTCGCCCATGCCATCTTTCAGCAGCCGCGCACCGGAAATACCGGCATTGGCCACGGCGATGCCATGCGGCGCCAGTCGGCGCGCAAGGAAATCGGGCCAGCGCTGATCCGCATCCGGCGTCGACCCATTGCCGTCGGTAATGGAGTCGCCCAGCGCCACCACCGTGCGGCCACCCGGTAATGCATCGACCAGTACGGCACTGAGAAACAAGCGCCCTTCCACCCGCGCCGCCTTCGAGAAATCGGCCGCCTGCATGGCGTTGCCGGCAGCGACGCTGATACGTTGCGACGCGCCCCAGTGGAACCCGGTGATGGCGGTGCGCCGCGGCAGATAGGTCGTGACGTGCAGCAGCGCCAGCGGCATAACGGGCAATGAGATCGGGTCACTCGTGACCGTCGTGCCAGGCGGGATCATCACATGCCGCGCGCCTGCGAACGTCACCGCCCGCGTCATCACGCTGACCGCGCCGATGTCGAGCGGGCCTTTGCCGTAACGGTTGGTAAAGACCAGTTTGATGCGATCCCCGCCGGCACTGATGCGAACGTACTCACGTACGGTCTCATCCTCCAGAAATGCAGGGACGTTCATCGGCAAGACGAACGTGCTGTCCCAGCCGGGTTGGGACGCTGCATACCAGGACGTCACCCAGTTCGTTCGTACTTCTCCTGCATGCGCGTTGCCTGCGAGTGTGATTGCGATCCAGATCGCTGCGGTGTGAAAGTGATGGTTCATGGGATCCCTTGTTGGTGATGGGCCCACGGTAGGTCATTCGGATATCGGCAGGAAGATGGTAGATTGGAACATCACTCATTCGATTCGAGAATATATCGATGGATACCCTCCGGGCCATGCGCACCTTTGTACGAACACTCGAGCTGGGCAGCTTGTCGGCGGCCGCACGCGATCTTGGGACCACGCAACCGACGGTCAGCAAGTTGCTGGCCCAGCTCGAGCAGCATCTGGCAGTGCGGCTGTTCCAGCGCAGCACCAGGGGCTTGTCGCCGACCGAACAGGGGCGGCAGTTCTATCTCGATGCCAGACTGGTGCTCGACGGATTCGACGCTGCCGTCGGTACTGTCCAGGGCATGGCAGGGCAACTGTCGGGCCTCCTGCGCATCAATGCGCCGGTCGGCCTGGGGCAGCTGCAGCTCAACGCGATCGTCGGGCGCTTTCTGGCGGCGCATCCCGGCGTGGAGATCGAACTGGTACTGGATGACCGCTACATCGACATGGTCGCCGAAGGCGTCGATATCGCTTTCCGGCTAGGTGGACCGCTGCCGCCGGATGTCACCGGCCGTCACCTGGCCACGATCCCGCGCTTTCTGGCGGCCTCGCCCGCGTATCTGCAGCAACGCGGCGTTCCACGGCAGCCGGCCGACCTGGATGGCCACGACTTCGTGCGCTTTGCGTGGACACCCGGCACCACCATCGAACTGCATCGCGGCGATCAGGCGATCCAGGTCACGGTGCGCAGCCGGTACCGCGTCAATAACGCGCTGGCGATCCGTGACGCGATCGTGCTTGGCAGCGGCATTGCCGTTTGTCCTGACTGGCTGGTCCACGATCTGTTGTCGCGCGGTGCACTGGTGCAGGTGCTGCAAGGCTGGGCCGCCGGCCACCAGGATTTGTACGTGCTGACGCCGTCTCGCCGCTATCAGCCGCTGCGCGTGAAGACCTTCATCGACTTCACGGTGGAGCAATTCCGGCAGCTGGGCGGGTTTCATGTAGCGGTGCCAGCGCCGGCGGCAAGCGATCGGACGAACGCCCTCTTCACGTCGCCGCAGGCGCGATGAAGGCCGACAGGCGCACCTGCCCGAATTCACGCAGCAGTGTGCCAGCCGCCTGGGCCATGGCCACTTCGAGCGCCCCGTTGATTGCTTGTTCCTGCGGGCAGCCCGGATGATCGACATTTGCGCCGATTGCGAAGATCACGGGTTCTTCCAGGGCCTGATACACATCGAGCACCGTGATCGCGTCGGGATCGACCGCCAATACCCAGCCGCCATTGCGCCCGGACGTCGACGTCACATACCCTGCGGCGCGCAGTCCCCCCATCATCCGGCGGACGAGCACGGGATTGGTGTTGAGCATGACCGCAAGTTCCTCGGAACTCGTGGTGTTGGTGCGACCGTGAATATGGCTCAGGACGTGCAGCATGCGCGCCAGTCTGAAATCTGCTCTCATCGTTGTGATCCTCCTGACGCCATGATACCGAAACTTCAGGAGTATCGATATCACCGCCAGTTGAATGCAATTCGTCGAGTTTCAGTTTAGCGCACTGTCAATGGCCCTGCGTGTGGTAGCGCACCCAGCCTTCACCGCACATGCGCTATCCTCGAATCACACTACATCACGAAAGCAACCATGTCCCTGAATAACGCCGTCGTCTGGCTAGACCACACCAAAGCCCAAGTCATCCACTTCGACAAGAATGCGTCGGAATCCGAATCGATGAAAACCCATTCGACCCACCCGCATCCGCACCAGAAGCACGGCGACAACCATGTCAACGGCGATGACAACACGCTGTTCTACAAGGACATCGCCGCTGCACTGACCGACAGCGAGCAGATTCTGGTCGTGGGTCCGGCTGAAGAAAAGACCGCGTTCGTCTCCTACCTGACGAGCAAGATGCCGGCAATCGCCGACAAGATTAAGTCCGTCGAAACCGTGGATCATCCATCGGAAGGCCAGTTGCTGGCCTATGCACGCGAGCATTTCATCAGCAGCGGCGGCATGCAGTAATTCGCTGACAGTCTTTCAGCGCCAGCGCGCTACCAACCCGCTTGCCGTCATGGCATAGCGGGTTTTTTAACGCCTGCGCATAAAGCGCAACTTCAGCAGTATCAATTGAAGTAGATCGACTGCCAGACAGTCAGGCCGCACGACCCGCGCACATGGCCATCGCCATCAACTGCTGCTCGCGCATCAGGCGGTACGACATCGAGACCTCGCGCATCAGGCAGATGAAGCTGGTCGTCAGGGCCAGCATCGCGCCGATGAAACTGGCAGCAATCAGATGGACGAGCGGCAGGCCGGTGGCATCGCCGAGAAACAGCATGGCGATCACGAGACAGATCAGCAGGCCGCACAGCGTGCTGGCGGCAATGGCGATGTTGATCAGGTTGGAGCGGCGGTGCAGACCGCTCAGCGCAGCTACACACTCGGCATCGACGCACTTGATGGCGCGATCTTCCAACAAGCGCATCTGATCGATGATGCGGCCAAGCCGGTTGGTCAGTACGATCAGCAGGATGCTGACACCAGCCAGCAGGAATACGGGCGCAATTGCCAACTGAATGACCTGACCGATATCGCCGAGCTGGAAGTTCATTGCAACGCTGTCCGTGAGAAGGAAGATGGCAGGAGTGTAGCAGCAACAGAATGCAAAGCACGCGTGTCGAATTGACGCCGCACCCACTGAATAGTGCATGACTGTGTGATGTGCCGAACAGGCGAAATCGCCCCTTGCCTGCTAGGATCAGATCGTTGCCATAAAAACACATCGCCATGCAGAATCCTGTTTCAACCGTCCCGGCACTGACCACCCTGCGCAGCAGCTTGACCAGCCTCGCCGACATGCCCCCGACCGAGGCGCTGCGCGAACTCGTGCGCGCTGGCCATGCACACCTACCGCTGCCCGGCCACGGTGCGACGCTCGCCCGCTGGCAGGCGCTCGCCGCTGTTGGCGCGCATGACCTGCCCCTGGCGAAGGTGTTTGAAGGTCATACGGATGCGCTAGCCATCCTGCACGAAGCACAGGCGCACGCGCTGGCCGACACTCCGCAAGCCACCTGGGGCACCTGGTGTGCGGAACCACCCGATGCGCGCCTGGCCCTGCTGGCCGTCGATAACGGCCATGTGCTGCGCGGCCGCAAGGCCTGGTGCTCTGGGGCGCATGGCGTCACACATGCGGTGGTGAGTTGCTGGGATGTGAATGGCGCCCCGATGCTGGCGGCGGTCGACCTGCGCCAGCCTGGCGTGCGCGTCACGGACGACGGCTGGAACGCGGTCGGCATGCGTGCCACGGCCAGCGTCGATGTCTGGTTCGATGATGCCGTGGCCATGCCGCTGGCAGGCCCGGGCTTCTATGTTGAGCGCCCTGGCTTCTGGCAAGGCGGCGCAGGCGTGGCTGCATGCTGGTTCGGCGCCGCCACGCGTCTGGCCGATGCGCTGCGTGAACGGCTGGCCGAGCGCAGCGACCCTCATCGCCTGGCCCAGCTGGGCGAAGTCTCGGTCGCACTGCAAGGCTGCGCCGCGCTGCTCCGCGAGGCCGCAGCAGCCATCGACAGCGCCCCGGGCGCGAATGCCATGCGCACGGCGATGACAGTCCGCCTGAGCGTCGAAGCGACGGCCAACACAGTCTTGCATGCCGTGGGCCGCGCACTGGGCGCGGGTCCACTGTGCAAGGATGGCGCGCTCGCGCAACTGTATGCGGACCTGCCGGTCTTCATGCGCCAGAGCCATGCGGAGCGCGACCTGGAAGCCGTCGGCAAGCTGGTCGCCTCCATGGAGGACGCGCCATGGACCTTGTGAACAGATCACGTCATATTGGTGGCACCGGCCCGGCAGTAGACGATTGGGCGCGCGACGCTGCGCTGGCCGCAGTTCCGCAGATCACGCTGGATGCGCTGATCCCGCCCGGCACGCGCGTCGTCGTGGTCGCGCCCCATCCCGATGACGAAATCCTGACCTGCGGCGCCCTGCTGCAACTGGTCGCAGCGCGCGGTGACGCGCCGCTGATCGTGGCCGTCACCGATGGCGAAGCCAGCCATCCCGGCTCGCCTGCGTGGCCGCCCGAACGCCTGCGCCAAGCACGGACCGATGAAACGGATGCCGCCCTGGCCCACCTGGGCATCGACGCCAGCCGCGTGCGACGCCTGCATATCCCGGACGGCGGCGTCACGGCGGCCGCGCCCGAACTCGAGCGCCAGCTGGCCGCGATCATCGCGCCGGGCGACATCGTCATCACCACCTGGCGCTTCGATGGCCACCCGGACCACGAATCGACGGCGCTGGCGTGCAGCGCCGTCGCCCGCCAGACCGGCGCCCGCGTGCTGCAGGCGCCGGTCTGGGGCTGGCACTGGAGTACGCCGGGCGACGATGCCATGCCCCTGGCGCAGGCGCGCAAACTGCCCGTGCCAGCCGACGCGCTGGCGCGCAAGCGCGCCGCCCTCGGGTGCTTCCACAGCCAGATCGAGGGCGACGCCAGCAGCGGCGCAGCGCCCATCCTGCCCGCGTTTGCCATGGAACGCGTCCTGCATCCTTTTGAAATTTACTTCCCTGACCATGCGTGACACACAACCCCTGGCCCATTTCGAAACCCTGTACGCCCAATCGGACGATCCGTGGGACGTGCGCGGCGCCTGGTATGAACAGCGCAAGCGCGGGATCCTGCTCGCCAGCCTGGGCAAGCCGCGTTACCGCAGCGCGTTCGAGCCGGGCTGCGGCAACGGCGAAATGAGCGTGGCGCTGGCCGAACGTTGCGACCGCCTGCTGGCGTGCGACGGCGCTGCCAGTGCACTGGACGCTGCACGGCGCCGCGTCCCCGACGCCGCCACGCGCGGGATCCGCTTCGAGACACGCCGCCTGCCGGCCGACTGGCCGCTGGACGACACGTTCGACCTGATCGTGCTCAGCGAACTGCTGTATTACTTCGACGAAGACGCGATTGCCTCGATGCTGGCGGGTGCTGCGGCCAACCTGGCACCGGACGGCGAACTCGTGCTGTGCCACTACCTGCACGACTTCGACGACCGCATCACGCCGACGGCCACGGTGCACGATCTCGCCGACGGACTGCCCGGACTGTGCCGCTCGCTGCACCATCGCGACGAGGCGTTCGTGCTCGACGTCTGGCGCCCGGTGGCGCCGCTACAGGGAGTACAGGGAGAACGCGCATGATCGGCGTCGCCATCCCTGCCCATAACGAAGAAGCGTGTCTCGGCGCCTGCCTGCAAGCCGTCCTGCGGGCAGCGACGCATCCGCAACTGGCCGGCGAACCGGTCATGGTATGCGTGGTGCTCGACGCCTGCGACGATGGCACGGCCGCGATCGTGCGCGAATGGCAGACGGCGTTTGCGCTGGCCGGTTGCCGGCTCGACGCACTGGAAATCGCCGCGCGCCAGGTCGGCAGCGCGCGTGCTGCCGGCGCGCTGCACCTGATCGCAGCCGAGGCGCGCTGGCTAGCATTCACTGATGCCGACACGCGCGTCTCGCCGCAATGGCTGGCCGTGCAGGTCACGCTGGGCGCCGACGTCGTCTGTGGTTCGGTGGCGGTCGACGACTGGTCGCCCCATGCGGACAAGGCGCAACTGCTGCGCGAGCATTTCGCCCGCACCTACCATGACCGCGAAGATCACCGTCACATTCACGGGGCGAACCTGGGCGTGTGCGCGCTGGCCTACCAGGCGGCCGGGGGTTTTGCCGCAGTGGCCTGCCATGAAGACGTGCTGCTGGTGCGCGCGCTCCAACTGTCGGGCGCCCGCTTTGCCTGGAGTGCGCTGCCGCGCGTGTTCACCAGCGCCAGGCTGGATGCGCGGGCGCGCGGTGGATTTGGCGACACGCTGCTGGCCGTGACCTGCGAGATGGAAACCGCCCTGACAACAACCTGAGTGTCGGCAAGGGGCGCGGTTGTCCGGTCAACGCAAATAATCAACGCAAACAATCAACGCAAATAATCAACGCAGATAAGCGTGTGCCGGGCTGCGCGTAACCCTGCGGCTCGCCTCGATGCGCATGCCATCCACCAGCAACTGCGCCGCCCAGCGGAACACCGTGTATTGACTGACGACGCCGCGCATCGCGCGCAGGCGCCGGGTCTGCTCATCCAGCGGCATGTCCAGCGCACGTTCAATGGCGCGCGCTATGCCGGCGATGTCACGCGGATCGACGATCAAAGCCTGGTGCAGTTCAGCGGCAGCGCCAGCCTGGCTGCTGAGCACCAGCGCGCCGCGCAGGTCGGTACGGGCCGCGACGAATTCCTTCGCCACCAGGTTCATCCCGTCATGCAGACTCGTGACCAGGCATACGTCGGCCGCGCGGTAACAGGCCGTCACGGTGGCTGCATCCGCGCTCTGCGCATGCAGCACGACCGGCTGCCAGTCATCCTTGCCAAAGCGTGCGTTGATCCGCTGCGTAAGCGCGCCCACGTCGCGCGTGATCGTCTGGTAGGCGGCCAGCGCCGAGCGGCATGGCGCGCCGATCTGCAGCAGCGTTACCTGCCCGCGCAGGTCGGGCCGCCGCTCGAGCAGCAGTTCGAACGCCTGCAGGCGCTCGCTCAGGCCTTTCGTGTAATCCATGCGATCGACACCGACCAGCAATCGCACGCCGGGCGCGATGCCGAACTGGCTGCCCACCGCGTCACGCACGCCGGGCGTGGCCACGTCATCCCTCGCCGGCCACGCAATCGAGATCGGATAGGCGCCGGCGTGCGCCGCGCCGCGGCCCTGGGCCCCGGGAATGGCAGCGCGCGCCAGGCTGAAGTTGGTCAGATCGGCTGGCGTTTGCAGGCCCATCACGGTGCTGGCCAGCAAGCCCGCCATCATCTGCTGCGCCCACGGGAACGTCGCCAGCACCTGCGGCGTCGGGAACGGAATGTGCCAGAACAGGATGATGACGGAGTCCGGCAGCAGCTCGCGCACCATCTGCGGCACCAGCGCCAGGTGGTAGTCCTGCACCAGCACCACCGGCCGCTCGCTCGAAGCTTCGGCAATCACGGCGTCGGCAAAGCGCCGGTTGACGGCCACGTAATGCGACCAGTCGTCAAGGCGGAAGGTCGGCGCGACGCCGGTGCGGTGGCACAGCGGCCATAGCGCCTCGTTGGCCAGGCCATCGTAGTAGCCGGCCACTTCGGCATCGCTGAGCCACAGGCGGCGCAGCCGGTATGGCGCATCCAGATGAGCAGGCAGGACGTGGTCATTGGCGTCGACCGTGGCACGGTCGGCGGTGCCGCTGCCATGGGCGATCCAGCAGCCGCCTTCTTTGGACAGGACGGCTTCGAGCGCCGTCACCAGGCCGCCGGCGGGCCGCTGGGCATGAACGCCGTCACTCGTCTGCGAATGGACGCACGGTGCGCGGTTGGACACGACGATCAGGTCGTCGCCACAGCCAAGTTGGTCGATCAGGCGGGCCAGGTCGGCGCTGTCGCGCACGTCCTCGGGCAGCAAGGCTGTGGGGCGCGCGATCCTGCGGCGCTCGCCCGGAAAAGTTGGAAGGGGTAGAGGCGCCGGATTGCTGCGCATCCTCGTCGTGGGGGCGGAGTGGTATCGAGCTGTCATGGCAACAGCTTAAGATGTTAGCGTTCTCCGCTTCTGTTCGATGACGAACCCAACGTGGCTCAAACCGCCAACAGCAAGGTCAGGTAATGGTCGGCCAGCAGCGCGCCGAACAGCAGCGCCAGATACACGATCGACCAGGCAAATGCCTTGCGCGCAACCGCGTCGCTGTAATGCTTGTGGACCAACCAGCCATGACGCAGGAACACGGCGTTCAGCGCGCAGGCACAAGCAAGATAGAACAGCCCGCTCATGCCGACCGCCCATGGCAGCGCAGTCCCAATCGCCAGCGCCACGCTGTAGCGCCATACCTGCTGGCCGGTGTGGGCCATGCCGTGGGTGATCGGCAGCATCGGCAGGCCGGAGCGCGCGTAGTCGTCGCGCCGCGCCATCGCCAGTGCCCAGAAGTGCGGCGGCGTCCACAGGAAGATGATCAGCACCAGCAGCCAAGCCTCGAGCGGCACGCCATTGGCCACCGCCGCCCAGCCCAGGGCCGGCGGCATCGCACCAGCAAACCCGCCGATCACGATGTTCTGCGGCGTGGCCGGTTTCAGCAGCAAGGTATAGATGAAGGCGTAGCCGACAAACGTGGCCAGTGTCAGCCACATCGTCAGCGGATTGACCTGCGTGTACAGCAAGGCTGCGCCGACGCCGCCCAGCACCAGCGAAAACACGACCGTCTGGGCGGGCCCCAGGTCGCCGCGCGCGGTGGCCCGACGCGCCGTGCGGGTCATCCTTGCATCGATCTGCGCTTCCAGCAGACAATTGACGGCGAAGGCGGCACCGGCGAGCAACCAGATACCGGCGACGCTGTAGAGCAACACGGACCAGGCGGGCACGCCATCCGTGGCCAGCAGGCTGCCGATCACGGCGCAGAACACGGTCAGCAGCGTCACGCGAGGCTTGGTCAGCGCCCAGTACTGGCCGACGCGCTGCGCCAGGCCACCAGCGGGCGAGGCGCCAGCAACGACGCCAGTAGCGACATCAGGAATGGCCAGGGCGGCCGGCGGGATTTCGACAACTTTTGAATTCGACATGATCGGGCGACCGCTGCAGGCAGGTGGTCATTTCACAGAACCCGTCATGCTAGAGGAAAACGGCGCCACGACCAACGGGCAATTTGTCCTACTTGCCAAGCGAACTACATGCGCGCCGTCAGTAACACCGGTTCAGCGCACCTCATTTGTGCGAGCAGCGCGCGCATCGACCCCGTGCTCATGGCGTGCACGCAAGGCAGGCACCCGGTGCCGCAGGACAACTGCTTGCAGGCTGCACAGCGCCACGTAGGCCAGCAGTTCGACCAGCTCTTCAAAGACCTGTGACCGGGACGCGATCAGATCGATATGGCATGACATATGCCCCTCGGCACAGGTCGACCCCACGGCGGCACCAAGCGCCACGAACAACAGCAGCCACGGCGCGCTGCGCACGAACGCCACGCGCACCACCTCATCGATGCGGTAATGCCAGGCGCTGTAGACAAGCCAGCCGATGAGCAACGCCGCGCCGGGCCAGACCAGCGGCTGGAACCACAGCGGCTCCGGCGGCAGCGCCCTGCCCGCCGCATCGAACCCGGGCACGGCGCGCCAGGCCCGGCCCCAACTGAGCTCGCGGCCCGCCAGCAGCAACCAGACGGGCGCGGCCCACAGCGCGAGCATCGCCGTGCGTTCCGGGCGACGCCGCATGAAGACGACCACCGCCAGCACGAAGCCACTCAGCAATACAAGCACCTGCAGGTTCTCCAGAACGCCCGCTTCACGGCCCCACGACACTGGCAGGAGCAGGCTAACGGGGTAACAGGCCACGAGTGCTGCCAGCAGCACCCACTGCGCCGGGCGCGCTTTCGCCCATAAAAATAATCGCCCCATCGTCTCTCCGCTTACAAAATTGTTGCCCGGTTGAACGGGCTAATTCGCAATTGTACGAATTGGCAGGTCGCGCACGATTGGTTTTTGGAGAAATGCGACGGGACTGGACCGTATTTATTGGGGACGATCGGCGTGGAACTGTCACATCGGCGCAGATTCCTTGACACGTCTTGAACCGGTCGGTTACCTTATGGTCAATAATTGCCACAGAGCAATTATAACGATCCCGGTCGGTGTGCATGGTCGGGGCATGCGGAAAGCAGTTTGAAGTTCACCCATCGACGTTCATACGAAGGAGTTTCACCATGGATCAACTGCCTCGCGGGCAGTCGTCACGCCGCATCCGCATGCCCGGCGTGCCACTTGCACCTATCCTGCTGCTCCCGTTACTGCTGGCGGGTTGCGGTGGCGGCACGGCGGAGTCGCCTGTCGCCGTCATGCAGAACGCCAGCGCCAGCCTGTCCAGGACCGTGGCCGGCATGTTCGCCAGCACCGAGACGGCGCTGACTCCGGTCAGGGCCCAGGCCAGCTCGGCCGAGCGGGGCGATCTCGATGGCCAGGCAGCGATCGACCACGACAACACCACCCGCTGGGGCAGCCGCTTCACTGACGATGAATCGCTGACGCTCGACTACGGTGCGACGCAGACGATCACCCGTGTACGCATCGACTGGGAAGCCGCCCATGCGAGCGCCTATCTGTTGCAGGTGTCCGAAGACGGCAGCAGCTGGACCACGATCAAGAGCATCACCGACAGCGTCGGCGGCACGGAGGATCTCACGGGCCTGAATGGCCAAGGGCGCTACCTGCGCATGAAGGGCGTCAAGCGCGCCGGCCAATATGGCTATTCGATCCTCGAGATCCAGGCGTTTACCGGCACGCCGGCCGCACCGACGCCCAGCCCGAGCCAGCCGGCGCCGGAACTGCCCGTTGACCTGACCCGTCCCGGCGACGCCATCAAGCCGGTCTCTGCGACGTCATCGACGCCGGAGAATGGCGGCATGGCGGCCGGCATGACCATCGACGGCAAGCCCGGCACGCGCTGGTCGAGCCGGCCCGAGGACGGCGCCTGGATCAACTTCGATTTCGGCGCGCCTGCCGCAATCGGCTACATGAAGCTGACCTGGGAACAATCGTACGGCAAGGTATACACGGTGCTCACGTCGAACGACGGCGTGGCATGGACGCAGTTGCGCCATGTCGGCACCGGCAAGGGTGGCGTCGAGGAATTCTTCAATCTGGGTTTTCGGGCCCGCTACCTGCGCCTGCAGGGTGTCGCGCGCGCCACGCAATACGGCTACTCGCTGTTTGAAGTCGAGTTCAAGACGCCGGGCAGCGACAACACGCTCCCCGATGCACCGACGTCGGCCGTGGCCTTCCCGCCCAATGGCGCCGCCCTGAGCCCGCTGCCGGGCACGGCCGAGCCGATCGAATCGCTGCAATTCACCCTTGCGGACGGCACGCTGGTGACGCGCTTCGGCGCCCGTGGCCTGGCCCGGCATGGCCGCGAGCGTGGCGAAGAGTGGAACGAGATCGGCTACGGCCCGAACGACACGATCGATCCGGCCAGCGGCCTGCCCGTTGACAAGAGCCCGGGCAACTACCTGACGTTTGTGCCGCAGTATCACAAGAACCGTACCTGGGGCGTCGAGATCATCGACAACAGCCGCGTCGCGGGCGTCACGCAACCGATGCTGGTCGTGAACCAGTACACGACGGTCGACTTCCTCAAGGGCGGCGTCGCGTTCTTCCGCCAGTTCGACGAGCCGTATTCGACCGGCTACGGCTGGATGCGGCCCGGCGAACTGGTCAATAACGATATCCCGATCTGCAAGCCGACGCCCTATCCGCAGAACAACCGGCTGGCCAGCGCCAACGGCATCAATGGCGGCTGCACCTTGCTGGTCAAGGATTATCCGGGCCACAGCGAGCTCAACAGCGACGGCTTCAAGACCGGCCGCAGCGTGCCGGGCCGACCGCTCGTCAAGGGCGACATCATCGAAGTCTCGCCGTCGTACTTCACGACGCGCGAGGCACTGGGCGCGCTGGGCGACACAGGCGGCATCCGCTACTACTCGCAGGAATGGAGCTATGTCGTCGGCCAGGGTCTGCGCCCTTGGTATGGCGTGCAGCCGCGTCTGAACTCGGTGCCCCTGCCGGACGACGTGCTGTCCGGCGGCCTCGGGTCGGTGTCGTACAACTACAGCGACAATGGCCTGTTCATGTTCCAGCAGCCGCACAACAATGTCGGCATGCAGAACATGCAGCGCTTCGTCGAAGGCCGGCGCCTGCTGCACACCAACTTCACCACCGGTGAGCATAACGAAGCGGGCAACGACCGGTATGCGGCGGCAGTGGGTCTGCAGGGCGGCCGTTTCAATCAGTCTGCCTGTATTGCGTGCCACGTCGGCAACGGCCGCAGCCCGGCCCCTGCGGCGATCAACCAGCGCCTCGATGGCATGGCGGTGCGCGTGGCGCGCGTTGGTCCGCAAGGCCAGCAACTGCCACATCCGACCTATGGCACGACGGTGCAGATGAATGCGGTCTCCAGCAACGGCACCCCGCAGAACTGGGGCACCGGCGTGCGCGTGACCGGGTTCGACACCCGCGTGGTGCAACTGGCGGACGGCACGAACGTCGAACTGCGCAAGCCAAAAATCGCGTTCGATGGCCCGGTGCCGGAGACCGTCTCGCTGCGCGCAGCCCAGCCGATGATCGGCACCGGCCTGCTCGAGGCGATTCCGGAAGCCGACATCCTGGCGCGCGTGCGCTCAAGCCCGGACGGCGACGGCGTGCGCGGTACGGCCAACTTCGTGTTCGATCCCGAAACCGGCGCCGTGCGCCTGGGCCGCTTCGGCTGGAAAGCGTCGAAGGCCACGTTGCGCCACCAGGCGGCATCGGCGCTGCTGGCCGACATGGCGGTAACCTCGCCCGTCTACCCGAGCCTTTCCTGCGACGCCAACCCAGCCTCATGCGCCACGGCGCCCCGCCAGCGCGGGATCTCCGAAGCGGAGCTGCAGTCGATCTCGAACTACCTCGCGCTGCTGGCCGTACCGGCCCAGCGCAGCCTGGCCAGCGGCTTCCCGAAAGGCGTCGCGCCGCTCGACGAGCACCGGGTCGACACGCGCCAGGTCGCCACGGGCCAGAAGCTGTTCGAGACGATGCGCTGCGTGGCCTGCCACACGGCGTCGATGAAGACCGGCGCAAAGCACCAGTTTGCGGAGCTGCGCGACCAGACCATCCGGCCGTACACGGACCTGCTGCTGCACGATATGGGTCCGGGACTGGCAGACAACTACGTCGAAGGCCAGGCCACCGGCAGCATGTGGCGTACCGCGCCGCTGTGGGGCATCGGTTACAGCGACAAGGTGATGGGCAAGGATGGCAAGGTCGGCTACCTGCACGATGGCCGCGCGCGCACGCTGAGCGAAGCGATCCTGTGGCACGAAGGCGAAGCCGCCGCCGCACGCAAGCGCTTCGAGAAGCTCGCGACAGTGGAACGCGAGGCGTTGCTGGCGTTCCTGCGCTCGCTGTGATGTTCGCTCTGCTGTAACGAAGGCGCCGGGTTCACAGCCCGGCGCTTTTTTGCCTCGCATATTCTGCACTGTAAAAGCCGGGGTCAGGTCTGACATTCGGACACGAACTCGACAGCCGGATAGTCGAAACTAGCTGGCACCGGGCTATGCTAAGGCTGGTCGATACACCATTGGACGTGGCTCAGGCTGAGGCCGTGTCTGAATGTCAGACCTGACCCCGGCTGTGCGGCTGTGTGTGCACGACCCCGAAAGCGGGGGTCAGGTCTGACATTCGGACACGAACTCGACAGCCGGATAGTCGAAACTAGCTGACACCGGGCTATGCTAAGGCTGGTCGATACACCATTGGACGTGGCTCAGGCTGAGGCCGTGTCCGAATGTCAGACCTGACCCCGGCTGCTCAGGCTGAGGCCGTGTCTGAATGTCAGACCTGACCCCGGCTGCGTGTGTACCGAGGAGATGGCTAAGCAGTGCTGACGCCGCAGCCAGAAAGAGCCGCGATGATCCTTACCTGGACGCGCAGGCTTAGAACACCAGCATGCGCCAGCCGGGCGCGCTGCCCTGCTCGACGAACGTCACCATGCCCTCGACGCCGGCACATTGCGGCGACAGCGCAGCCAAGTCTGCACCCAAGGCGCTAAGCGCCTGGCTGCAGGCGCGGATCTCGACGCCCAGGTCAACCGTGGCATCCAGGTGCCGCCCGACCGTCCAGCGGTCATCGCCGAAGCCAGTCAGGCGCGCGCTGTGTTCGCGCAGCAGCCACGCGACCGACTGATTGGTGAATAACATCTTCACAGGCATGTCGAGCGCCGCTGCGGCCTGCGCCGTCATGAACGGCGTCGTCAGTGCCTCGGGCCGGGTCAGATCGCACGACCAGACCATGATCGCCAGACCCGCCTGTGCTGGATTCACGGCTTGATCCAGTCATCGACCGGCTGGAGGCGCATGCGCCGCTCGGCCTGTTCAACGAGGTCGGCGCCATGTGCCAGCTGCGCGCGGTCGCGCTCCCAGTCGCTGGCCTGGATCACGGAAATCCAGCCGGCGCCGTACGGGTCCTGGTGGATCAGCTCCGGCGTTTCTTCGAGCGCCGTGTTGATTTCGACGATCATGCCGGACACTGGCGTCTTGATCGTCACGACCGTCTTGCTCAGCTCTACGACACCCATCGTCTTGCCCTGCTCGACCTCATTACCCACCGGCTTGGGGCGGCACATGTAGAAATGGTTGCCGCTGATCTGGACACCGAATGCGCTCACGCCCACCTGCATGCGGCCGTCATCCAGCGGACGGCACCACATATCATTGTCGAGGTCGAAATAGCAGTCGTCCGGGTAGTCGAAGCCGAGGATGATCATAGGAATGTGTCAAACAGAAAGGATGGCGGAAGGATGCGGGAGTCGAACCCACCCGGCGACGCATGGCGCCACCAACTGGGTTTGAAGCCCAGCCGCCCCACCAGGGACGATTTCCTTCCGTTGAGCCGCGATTTTACCTTGTCCGGAAAAATTGCGTCAGGCTCACGGTGATTTCTCGGAAAACAGCAACGTTCCCGGCCGCAGCAGGTGTACGTCACCCACGCGGCGCAGCAGCCCGATGCGGTCAAAGAACTCCAGGATCTGGATCGCGCGCTTGCGCCCCAGGCCCGTCAGGTCGCGGAACCGTGCCGCCGTGACCTGGCCACCGGCTTCTTCCACGGCGAGCTTCCTCGCCAGCGCCGCCAGCTCATGCATCACGGCCGGGTGATAGAACAGGTCCTTGACCACCTGATACACGTCGCCGCCGCGCGCCATGCGGCCCAGCACCTGGCGCACCTGTGCCTCGGGCAACCGGGCCTGCAACGCAATGTCGCGCACCCATGGCGGATCGAAGCGCCCTTCGCGCAACATCGGCAGGGCATGCTCGGCCACGATCTGCTCGGCCGCGCGCAAGGCGACGCCGTGTTCGGGCAAATGCAGGAAACCATTCCGGCGGGCGAGCACGCCGGCCTCGATCATGTGGCCTGTGAGCTGCAGCCACAGCGCCTCGGGCATGCGTGGCGCGGCCAGGCGCCGGGCGCGCTGCACGTCCGGGCCGATTTCATCCGGGTACTTGTCGTGGAAGTCACGCAAGGCCGCCAGCAGGCCGGCCTGTGCTTCATCCAGGCGTGCACGGGCGATCAGCCACTCGCCGCCAGCACCAACGACAATGTCGGGCACGCTTGCGAGGTCGAACGGCCAGCGCGCCAGGCCGCTGCTGCGCAGCCAGGTGGCGCCATTGACGCCGTACTGCGCCTGTGCCAGCGCGCCCAGCAGGCGCGTCTGCGGATCAATGGCGCGCTGCGTGTCCAGATAGGCCAAGCGCTCGGGCGTCTGGCGATAACGAATGGGGCCCAGCGGATCGAGCACCTGGCCACCGGCCACCGTGCGCACCGCCGACGCGTCGCGCAGGATGAAACGGTCGCCATGCCAGACATTGGCCGGCTTGTGCAGCACGAGCTGGGCCGGCGCGCCAGCGCCCGGGGCGATCGACGGCTGGCCCAGCACGGCCACCGTCGCCAGGCAATCCTGCGTCGCTGCGTGCAGATGTACGAGCGTGCCCGAGCGCAGTGGCTTGTCTTCGGTGGCGGCCACCTGCAGCCAGACGTCGATCCGCTGCGTGGTGAGCGCAATCACCGGATCGCACAGCACCTGGCCGCGCAGTTCGTCCGTGCGTTCCAGGCCCGCCAGGCCCACGGCGCAGCGCTGGCCCGCCTGCGCCGCCTGGGCCGCGCGGCTGTGCACCTGCAGGCTGCGCACGCGGTACGTGTCGTCGGGCGCGGACGCCAGCGACAACGCGTCGCCGATCGTCACGCCGCCTGCCGAAACGCTGCCGGCCACCACGGTGCCGACGCCATCCAGCGTGAAGGCACGGTCCAGGCCCATGCGGAAACCCGCGCCCTCCACGCCGTCGCCCGGCGCATCGGCCAGCGCGTCGACCAGATCCGCGCGCAAGGCATCGATGCCATCGCCGCGCACGCTGGAGACGTGCAGCACCGGATACTCATCCAGCCCGCTGCTCGCCAACAGCGCGCGTACGCGGGCTTCGGTCTCGGCGACGCGCGCCGGATCCACGCGGTCGATCTTGGTGATCACGGCCGCGCCACGGCGAACGCCCAGCAGCGACAGGATGGTCGCATGCTCGATCGTTTGCGGCATCGGTCCGTCGTCCGCGGCGATGAGCAGCAAGCCGAAGTCGATGCCGCTGGCGCCGGCCACCATCGTGCGCACCAGCTTTTCGTGGCCCGGCACGTCGACGAAACCGATGCGGCGGCCGTCTTCCAGCGACATCCAGGCGTAACCGAGTTCAATGGTAATGCCGCGCCGTTTTTCTTCGGGCAGCCGGTCGGCGTCGATGCCCGTCAACGCGCGCACCAGCGCCGTCTTGCCGTGGTCGATGTGGCCTGCAGTGCCGACAATCATGGGGCTTCTCCGATGATGGCCAGGCGCAGGCCAGCCAATTGATTGATGACCTCCCTTGGATCGTCGACGCAGCGGCAATCAAGCAGCACGCGGTCGTCGGCAATCCGGCCGATGATCGGCGCCGGCAGGCCGCGCAGGGCGTCCGACAGCGCGTCGAGCGCAGTGCCCATGCCACGTTTGCCGGACAGGACCGGCGCGATCGCCAGCCCGCGCGATGGCAAGCGGTCGATCGGCAGCGAGCCCGAGCCGATTTGGCTCAGCATCGGTTCGAGCGTAACGGTATAGCGCGGCGCCAGCGCGGCGCGCAGCGGTTCCAGGATCGCGTTTGCGGCCACGGCCACCTGCTCCTGCGTGCGGGTCAGCCAGCGAAGCGTCGGCAATTCGCGCACGAGCAGTTCGGGTTGCAGGTACAGCTGCAAGGTCGCTTCCAGCGCCGCCAGAGGCAGCTTGGACAGGCGCAGCGCGCGCTTCATGGGGAATTTGCGGATACGCCCGATGTGTTCGCGCGTGCCGACGATCAGGCCCGCCTGCGGCCCGCCCAGCAATTTGTCGCCCGAAAACATGACCACGTCGCAGCCGTCCGCCAGCATCTGCTGCGGCGTCGGTTCCTGCGGCAAGCCGTACTTGCCCATGTCGATCAGCGAGCCGCTGCCCAGGTCCGACACGAGCGCCACGCCGCGGGCACGGGCCAGCGGCGCCAGTTCGGCCTCGCTTACCGCACTGGTAAAGCCCTGCACCATATAGTTGCTGGTGTGGACCTTGATCAGCATTGCCGTGCGCTCGGTGATCGCGCGCTCGTAGTCCGCCAGGTGCGTGCGGTTGGTGGTGCCGACTTCGACCATGCGCGCGCCGGCGCTGTCCATCACATCCGGCATGCGGAACGCGCCGCCGATTTCCACCAGTTCGCCGCGCGAGATGATTGCTTCGCGCCCGCCGCTCAGGGCGGCCAGCGACAGCAGCACCGCCGCGGCATTGTTGTTGACCACCGTCGCCGCTTCGGCGCCGGTGATTTCGCACAGCAGGCCTTCGACGATGCTGTCGCGATCGCCCCGTGAGCCGGTGTCGAGGTTGTATTCTAGATTGTTCGGGCCGGCCATCATGGCCGTGAGGTGGCGGATCGCCACATCCGGCAGCACGGAGCGGCCCAGATTGGTATGAATGACCGTGCCGGTCAGGTTGATCACGCGGCGCATGCGCGGCGCGATCCGGCCAGCGATGCGCTCGGCCAGCGCCCCGCCCAGCGCATCGGGTGTCACGGCGCTTGCCGCGAGCACGCCGGCCAGCGCTTGCGCGCGCAGGTCATCGACCAGCGCGCGTGCCTGCCCGGCGACCAGCGTATGGCCGTGGACAGACAGCTGCGCCTGCACCGATGGCAAACGCAGCAGTTTATCGATCGAAGGCAGCTCCTTGACTGTCGCCTTCGAGCCGTGGACCACGGACTCGCTGAGCGACATGATCAATTACTCCGGTTCGATGGTGGTGCGATGGCCGGTTCGCTTGGTGCTTCCTCACCGCCCGACAGCAGCAGCAGGTTGACGCCATGCGCCTCGTAGCCCGCTTCGGACACCAGGATGTCCAGCGTCAGCGAGGCCAGGTCGTCGGCCACCGGATCGACATTGAGCTCGCGCTCCATGCGCACGATCTTGATGTAGTGATGGCACTCGTCGCACGTTTCGGCTTGCACCGACGCCTGCGACGCATCCTGCACCGCGCCATCGGTGGCCAGCGCCTCGAGTGAATGGTAGTGAATGCCCTTGGTGCTTTCGCAGTGGCTGCACTTGACCCGCACCATGTGCCACTGCGCCGAACACAGCGAGCAGTGCAGATAGCGGAAGTTGCTGCCGGTCTGGTCGACGCGCGTGATCGACGCGGTCGGCAGACTGCCGCAGCAAGGACAGGTCGTCATGTCGAGCGTACGGCCGTACGGCTGCTGGCGCGCGGCGCCATACGCTTCCTGGATGGCCAGGACCATATTCGTCCAGTACACCTGCAGACCGGCCGCCACCAGTGGTGCGGCGCTCATGTCCAGACCCGCTGCGCCCTGCAGCAGCAGTTCGGCCTGGCCTTCGAGATGGTCGTCGCCCGCAGCCAGCAGGGTCTGCACGGCGGCTTGCGCCGGGCTGCCCGCCAGGCGCGGAACCAACAGTTCCAGCATGCGACGCATTGCGCTGCGCCAGACCGGATCGCGCGGCCACAGCGGCGCGGGGACCGGTGCCTGGGCGGCGCGCGCGGCGGCGGCCAGGTCGTCCAGACTCGGCAGCGTGACGGTCGGGTAATCCTGCAGCACTTCGTGCTGCACGGCGGCCAGTTCGGCGGCAAACAGTAAAAAGTCGTGCATCGCGTGCCCCGGCGCCAGCTGGCGCAGACGGGTGGCACGGGCGGAGAACAACTCGCGGCGCACCGGGAGTTGGATATACGGCATTTGCTCGCCAGCCCGGACAGCGATTTCTTCGGGGCTGAGCAGCTTGGTGGATTTGGTAATGCTCATGGAAAGGATGCTTCCTATTCGGTTCTTGCGATGGTCAATCCGATCGGCCGGGGCCCATTTTACTGCCCCCGTTAGTGGAAAGACCGTCGTTCCCGCGGTGGCGGAAACGACGGTCTCGACAGCCAGCTTAGCCGAACAATACTACGTTAGCGCTTGTTGCGCTTGGCGTCCTCTGCCACTTCCTT
>Ga0308164_10000602_pt1 | contig 53526 bp, 50 predicted proteins | sample PhyTR2_FD_201031 | JGI IMG/M metagenome (GOLD analysis project Ga0308164, IMG submission 201031) | Phyllosphere microbial communities from UC Gill Tract Community Farm, Albany, California, United States - DLSLT.R2 | ecosystem: Host-associated > Plants > Phyllosphere > Unclassified | place: USA... | reverse complement strand
AGATTATTGATGTAATGCGGCAGTTTGCGCATGGCGCTCATGATCAGCGCCCAAGTCAGTTCGGCTGGTGCAGTCGGATCGCCGACACCTTCGGTAATGGTGATGCCACATTCGGCAGCACTGGAAAGATCGATATGACCGGAGACTTTGCCGGTTTGCGAGATCAGCTTGAGATTGGGTAAACGGGTAAGCAACGCACGGCTTAGCGGCGTACGTTCACGGATCAACACCAAAGCATCAAACGGCGCCAGGCGGATCGCCAGCTGCCCGGCACCACGCGCACTGTTGGTGAAGACCTTGACCTCATGCCCATCGAGCATCGGGAAGCAATCCAGTCGCCGGACCACATCCTGATAGTCGTCGAGAATAGCAATTTTCATTTGAGTCTTTCTAAACGTACCTGTGCATCGAGAACGGGTCTTTGCGCGACGCGCTTGCCCCGCTAAACCTTTTTGCAGGACCGAGTCAGTTGGTTTGTCATGGTAGCCACTATTCTAATAGTCGGCATGCGCGACAGCAGGAATACCTGCGCACAACGCAGCATCGTTGATTCGCTCGCATCGCTCTTTTGATGAGATCACCTTTTCTCTGTCGGTAGCGAGAACGACGCCATCTGCTTTGTACTGCTATGGCATAACAAAACAAAGAACGTGAAGACGACGATCATTGGCTCGTCGCAAAGAAAAACGGCGGCGATGGTTAGCATCGCCGCCGTTTCATAAATCTTTAAAGCGGTTTGAAATGGATGATCGCTGCTTCCATTCCGATAACAACCGCTGCGCCCGTCGTTAGTGAAGCGCGCCTACCTTGACTTCACCTGATGGCAGTACTTCGATACCAAGGCCATAAACCATCAATGCCTGCGTTTCAGGGCTCTTGGAATGATCCGCTGGTTGGTGTTTGTAGGCATCTGCAAAAGCAGCCTCGGCTGTCTTTCTGTCGATACCGTTATGCACCAAACCGTTGATCCAGCGATTACGCCAATACTTGTCACTCATGATGCCCTCAAAAAATCTCTGATTAAAATTACTGATGACCTGCCGGCATCATTGCCGGACCATCACGGCCGTTCACTGTCGCCGGTAAGACAGAACTACATGACTTGTACAGCTTCCCGCACGGCGACTTGCTGTTTGCGTGCATCCACACGCGCACGAATTCTTTCCCACACTTTGTCATGCAAGGGCAACAAGGCCACGTTGCAGATCGGCTCTACCACAGCGGCGATACCGCCGAGGGCGAGCGAACCGGTGAACACATACATGACAACAAAGGCCACGCTCATGTGCATGCTGACCTGACTGATGGTTTTTGCTGCTGTGACCATGATGATTATCCATGTGACGAAGCGTACGAATAAGTCAAAGGATAATCATTCTCATTAAATAGGCCAAATTGATTTATCTGAAAGAAACAATAGAAATCGCCTATTTCTACTGGCTTCTCTAAAGAGCAAATTGTTCATTCAGGCGACTCATGGACACGGGAAAACCATGCGCGAAATCTGTCGTTTCGTTAATGGCCACTTTTACAATACGGGTCGCGCGCATGATCGCCTCTTCCGCACTGGGCTGACTGCCTTCGAGCATGCCCTGCACCGTGGATCCCATGCGGTCATGCGCGACATGATAGATCGCACCCCAGCAACCCGCGCCTTGATGGGCAGGAGACACCGCGATTCGGCAATCCTTGTACTCAATCCATTGCATGACAACTCCTTCCAACGGCAAGCCGACCTCGAAAAACAGGCATAAAACAGCGATGCCCGCGCCAGATCCTGAAACGGAATAGTAAGAACGACTTTGTGAACGGTCTAATCGTTATTTGTGATCGGCTGATAAGCAACAGTTATCAAACTAAAGCGTCCGTCTTGGTGCACGAGCGGTACACTAGACGCATCCACCCTCAAATCATCGGCCGTGACCGTGCATATAGTTAAAAAAGCCGTGGCGTCGCTTCGCTATGTCCAACATGCTTCCCATTTGCTATGGAAGATGCAGACACGTGAGCGACTTCGTCTATGGCAAGAAATGCAGGAAATGCGTGGTTTGTTGCCGCTGCTGATGAAGCCGCGCAACGGTGCGTGCTGGACGGAAGTAGACCGTCGCCGTATCCGCGTCCACTTGCGAAAGTTGGTGGAGCTCAGCCCCTACATGGTGTTGTTCGTCGCGCCGGGCGGCTTCTTCATGTTGCCCGTGCTGGTGTGGTGGCTGGATCGGCGTCATCCGGTTCAGGTGGTGATCGTGCCGCCGCAATTACCAGACAACAGTAACGCAGAGCAGCGCCTCTGAACCAGGCGCCTTACGTATGCCTTAGGTATTCGTCAACGCGCCGTCTTGTCCCGCAAACGAATCAACCCTTCCTGCGTGACCGTTGCGACCAGCGTGCCGTCCTGCGTATAGACATGGGCGAAGCACAGGCCGCGACCGCCGGATGCATTCGGGCTTTCGATGGAAAACAGCAGCCAGTCATCCATGCGGAATGGCCGATGAAACCAGATCGTGTGATCCAGACTGGCGATCTGCAGACGCGGATCGGTGATACGGACATCGTGCGGCTGCAAGGCAGTCCATAACAGACCGTAATCCGAGGTGTACGCGAACAGGCTCTCATGCACCAAGGGTGCATCGTCGACTATCTGCGGTGCGCGCGTCCAGACCTGCTTCAATGCCGGATTAGCTTCACCCATCTTGGCGATCGCTTCGCGATCAATCCGAAAATCAACCGGTGCCGGATTAAAAGGACTACCGCTTTTGACACTGTTGTCATGCCATTGCGCCAGGGTCGACGGCACGGTTTCCGGATCGTGATGCGCAGGCGGCGACTTCTGGTGAGACAAACCTTCCTCGGCCGTCTGAAACGATGCCGACATCACAAACATGCGGCGACCTTCCTGCATGGCGACCACGCGCCGCGTGCTGAACGAACCGCCATCGCGTACACGCTCGACTTCGTATTCGATCGGCAAACGATGATCGCCTGGCAGGATGAAGAGGGCGTGCATCGAATGCGGGCGTCGATCCGGCACCGTCAGTCCGGCCGCATACAAGGCCTGTCCAAGTGCCTGTCCGCCAAACACGTTGGGGCTGCCCATGAAATGACTTTGCCCGACAAAGCGATCGGGCGCGACTTGCTCGATCGCCAGCAGCTTCAGGACTTCCTGTGTGTTGTAGAGCGCGGTGTCAGCCATGTCAGCATCCGGCAAATCAGTGATCAGGAGCGCCACACATCGGCGACGATTTCGTACGAGCGTACGCGTGCGGCATGATCGTAAACCATGGTGTTGATGATGATTTCGTCTGCCTGGGTCGTTTCCAAAAACGTCTTCAAGCCGGCATGAACGATTGCCTTGTCGCCGATGATGGATGCACGCAACATCGATTCGACCGAAATCTGCTCATGCGGCAACCAGTGGTTTTCCATCGTGTTGATCGGCGGCGGCAACTTGCCGGGCGTACCGCGCACCAGACTCAAATGCATCTGTTGTTGCGAGGTCGCGAGATGTTGCGCTTCCTCTTCGGTATCCGCCGCAAAGACATTAACACCCACCATCGCATACGGTTTGTCGAGCGTGGCGGAAGGCTTGAAGGTATGTCGATACAACTGCAGTGCCGTCAGCATGTAATCCGGTGCAAACTGTCCGGCAAACGCAAACGGCAGGCCAAGATGGCCGGCAAGCTGCGCACTGTAACCGCTGGAACCAAGCAGCCAGATCGGAATGTCGAGTCCTTCTCCAGGCACGGCTCGCACCTGCGCATGTGCCGCCGCCGGTTGCAGGAAAGCACATAACTCGTTGAGCTGACGCGGAAACTCGCTGCCGTCATCACCAATGTCACGCCGCAAGGCACGTGCCGTCGCCTGATTGGAGCCGGGCGCACGCCCCAAACCCAGATCGATCCGCCCCGGATACAACGACTCCAGCGTGCCGAACTGTTCGGCAATCAGCATTGGCGGATGATTGGGCAACATGATGCCGCCGGAACCGACACGAATCGTCGATGTGCCACCGGCGACGTACCCAATGACCACCGACGTCGCCGCGCTGGCAATGCCCGGCATGCTGTGATGTTCGGCGAGCCAAAAACGGTTGAAACCGAGGCGCTCAGCGTTTTGCGCCAGATTGAGAGAGCGATGAAATGCATCGGCCGGTGTACCCCCTACCAGAATCGGCGCAAGGTCGAGAACCGATAGGGGTATGTCTTTTAATTGTTTCATTGCAGCGATGGCAGCACGTGATGACGAAACATTTCACATGCCGACCAAAAGTAGTCAGATAAGCCATCAAGCATAGCGTGAAACCAGAGATCCCACAGGGCAGCGACCGGATTGCCCTGCCGCACAAAATGTAAGGATGCTGTCGCAAACCGAATGCGGTGCTATGTTGGAAATAGCACGGTTGAAGCGGTTCATCGCTCACTACAATCGGCCACGCACTCACACAATGGAGATTGCCATGGCACCCGTCCGCATTCTGTTCGCTCCGTTCATTCTGCTTGCCCTTCTGGCAGGCTGCGACAAGCCACAGACACCGCCAACACCCAAGCTCGAACCCGGCATCAACCAGCAAAGCGTGCCGGAAACCAAGATGCCGGCACCGGGCAGCGCACAACCCAACACACAGGCGCCATCGTCGATCCAGCGCTGACAACAAGCACGACGCAACACAGTTCTTCCAACGACAAAACAATAACAACAGGAGAGCAAAACCATGGATGGCTGGTGGCTGGAGGTCCTGCAAACGATCCGCGCTGAATTTTCCGACATCAGCGATGCGTCACAGGTCACACGCGTTTGTGTGCGCATGACGGTGGCCGTTTTACTGGGCGGCTTGATCGGGTACGAACGAGAATCACACGGGAAGTCTGCCGGCCTGCGCACCCATATGCTGGTTGCCCTAGGCTCCGCCCTATTCGTGCTGGTGCCCCTGGAAGCCGGCATTCAGCCCGCGGATCTAAGTCGCGTATTGCAAGGTGTCATTGCCGGCATCGGCTTTCTCGGCGCCGGCGCCATCATCAAGCTCAGTCAGGAACAGGAAATCAAGGGATTGACGACAGCAGCCAGTGTCTGGATGACCGCCGCGATCGGCATTGCAGCCGGGATGGGGCGAGAGTCGACGGCAATTCTGAGTGCGTTGTTTGCGCTGTTCATCCTTGCTGCGTTGCGACATGTCGAAAGCAAACGCAAGAAGGACACAAGGCTGGTTAATACGCCCAGCGATAACAACTAAAAGGGGAAAGGTCTTGCCGCTAACGATAACGAAAAGAAAGCGGCAAGACGATCATGCGGCCGGTGAACACCGGCGCAATGCACTACTTAGGCAGACGGACGCTGTTGTGCAGTTGGGACCTTGGCCACCAGGAAAGCCTGAATTTCAGGGCTTTTCGAAAAATCTGCCGGCTCATCCTTGTATGTGTCCACATACGCTTGTTCTGCAAGACTACGTTCGACGCCATTTTGTACCAGCGCTTCGATCCAGCGATTTTCCCAGTATTTCGAACTCATTACTTCTCTTCCTTATCAAGATGACGTGACGTCATGTTCAATCACCATCGGCTGAACAATGCTTTTTCAGCTAAGCGATTGATAACAAATTAGAAAATCTATTTTTCTCCGGCGAAAATTATAACGCGCAATGGCATGACGAGGCCAGATTTACCCGATGCCGGGTTCGTCATGTGACGTACACAAAGAACAAACAATCCCACAAACATGCGATCTGACGAGGCGAGCGCAGATCGTTGCGACGCCAAATGCACACCGTGAGAAGCCCCCATCGCTCAAATATCCACACAACGAATATCCCGTAACGCTGCAGAAATGCAACATTTCAGTGCAAAACGATTATGTAGTTTAAATACATAACGATATACTCTCGCGCTTTTACCGCTCGTTGTGCTTGATCGAATATAGCGAACAAGTCGACGGCCAATAAATCGAGGGAGAGAAATGAAGCAGTCGTTGACCCATACCGCCATTGCCACATCGTTGATGCTGGCATTCGGCAACGTGCATGCCGTTGATCAGGCCGAAACGCCACAGGTGTTTGCGCTAGGAGAAATCAATGTGAGCGGCACAGGCAACACCACACCTGCCACAGGGGGCAGCAAAGTCACCCGGGAGGATCTGGATGATTTCAATCGTGAGACCTTGGCGGATGCACTTGATCTGGTGCCGGGCATCACGACTACCGGTGGTGGTCAGCGCAATGAACGCATGATGTATCTGCGCGGTTTCGACAGTCGCCAGGTACCGGTTTTCATCGATGGCATCCCGGTGTATGTGTCATACGACGGCTATGTGGATCTGGCCCGCTTTACAACCTATGACATTGCCTCCATCGAAGTTGCCAAAGGCTTCAGCTCGGTGTTGTATGGCCCGAATACATTGGGCGGTGCCATTAACTTGATCAGCCGTCGACCAGTCAAAACCTTTGAAGGTGAAGTCGGTGTCGGCATCCGTTCGAACGACAAATTCAACTCCAATGGCAAGAGTTCGCACGTCAACCTCGGCACCAATCAAGGTATGTGGTACGCACAACTGGGACTGTCTTATCTTGACCGAGACAGCTATACGCTCTCGCGCGATTTCCGTCCGACCGCAGCACAACCTGATCGTGAACGTCGTAATGCATACAACACCGATAGCAAGGTCAACATCAAGTTCGGACTGACACCAAATGCAACGGATGAATACGCCATCAACTACATCAAGCAGGAAGGCGAGAAAGGCAGCCCGATCTATGCTGGCACCATCGATACCGTACGTAACTGGCGCTGGCCGGCATGGAACAAGGAAAGCATCTACTTCATTTCCAATACCGCTATCGGCAACAATGCTTACCTCAAAACACGTCTTTACTATGACAAGTTCGACAACGAGCTGCTGACCAGCCCGACCGCAGCGCCGAGCATCTATAACGATTACACCTATGGTGGCAGCGCAGAATTTGGCGCACAACTCGGTCAAGGCAATCTGCTCAAGGCTTCGCTTCATATCAAGGAAGACATTCATCGCGAGCACAATGTTGGCGAACCGGTTCAGACCTCGCGTGATCGGACACTTTCCATTGGTATCGAAGATACGCAGAAGCTGACTGAGAAGCTGGAGCTGGTCTTGGGCGGTAGTTACGACAGGCGCGAAGGAAAACGCGCTCAGGAATTCAGTACCGGCGCGGGACTATACGATTTCCGTCTGGGTGATGCCTCTGCTTTCAATCCGCAAGCCGGCCTGATCTATCGCACTTCCGATACCGGTAACGCTTATGCAACCGTCGCTCGCAAATCACGTTTCCCGACAATCAAGGATCGCTACTCGTTCCGCATGGGTACAGCCATTCCTAATCCAGATCTGACGGCAGAACGCGCCATCAACTATCAAGTCGGCTTCACCGAACAAATATCGCCAACCGTACGACTCGATGCCAGTGTTTTCTACAGTGACATCACGGACATGATTCAGACCATCACCATTCCGAGCACATCCTGCGGCGGCGTAACTTGTAATCAAATGCAGAACATTGGCAAGGTCACCAACAAGGGTATCGAAATCGGCACTGTTGCCAACGTCAGCAAAACGCTGGAAGTGGGCGGCAACTACACATACATCGATCGCGATAACAAAAGCAGTCGCGATTATCTGATCGATACGCCTGCGCATAAGGCATTCGCATATGCCAAATGGGCTGCAACACCCAAGCTCGATTTGATTGGCAATACGACCTACAACTCCAAGCGTTACAGCAATAGCACCGCTACACGCATTGCATCCGGCTTTAGCCTGGTCAACGCAAAGGTGCGTTACACGCTGCAAAAAGGCGTAACGCTTGAAGCCGGCGTCAACAATCTGCTTGATCGCAATTACGCCTACAGCGAAGGCTATTACGAAGAAGGTCGCAGCTTCTTCGCCAACCTCAACTATCGCTTCTAAGCAGGACTGTTCATGATTCGCACACCATCTTCTCTCCGCAGACAGCTTGTCTCGTTCATCGTATTTGTCTCGCTCGTATTCTGTGCATTGCAGGCAACGGCCGAAACGACAACCCAAAAAGTCGTCGTGATGACAAGCTATCCGGAAGAAGTGGTGTCGCGTTTTGAAGCAGGGTTTGAAAAAGCGCATCCGGGTACGCGCGTAGAGATTATCTGGCGCCGCTCGGGTGATGCTGCTACGTATCTGAAAGAACAACCAGGTCGCATCGACGTCTACTGGACGCCCGCACAACGTGGTTTTGCGATGCTGGCAAAGCAGGGGGCTTTTGCGCCTCTAACGATCAGCATGAAAGGCTTGCCGAACAAGGTCGGCGGCTTTCCGATTTCCGATCCGGGTCTGCATTACGTCGCGACCGAGATCGCCGGTTTTGGCTTTGCGCTGAATACACAGCGCCTGAAAGAAAAAGGCTTGCCGCAGCCCAGGCAATGGACCGATCTGGTCAATGCTCGCTGGCAGGACGAACTGATTTTCCCTGTGCCGAGTAAGGTTGGCTTTGCACCACCGATCGTGGAGATCATCACGCAGGGCTATGGTTGGATCAAGGGCTGGACGCTGCTACAACAGATCGGTGCCAATGCATTACCACTGGAAGAAGGCGGCCCCAATATTTCTGATGAAGTCGCCAAAGGCCGTGTCAGTCTGGGTGTTTCCATCGATTTTTTCGTGAAGTCGGCGATTGCAAATGGTGCGCCCGTCAGTTTCGTCTACCCAGGCATTATCGGGTACTCACCTGCACATGTAGCGATCCTCAAGGATGCACCGCATCCTGAAGCGGCAAAAGCTTTCACGCAGTATGTGCTCTCCGATGAAGGACAAAAGATTCTGTTTCATCCTGATATTCGCAAATTGCCGGTTCGTCCGACTGTCTACAAAAACAAACCAGATGGTTATTACGATCCCTTTACTGCTGCCGCTGCAATGCCGTTCCAGTTCGACACCAAAGGTGCATTGCATCGGCAAGGCTTGAACAATGCGTTGTTCGACATCATGGTGACGGAACGTCATCCCCGACTGCGCGAACTGCTCCATGCACTGAACGAAGCTGAGCGCGCAGCAGGCAAGAACGCGCGTCTGAAGAAAGAGTTACAACGCGCACGCAAACTGGCAACACAACTACCCATCACCCAACAGGAAACCGATCAACTCGCGTCTCGTTTCGTATCGAATTTCGAAGAAGAACAACACCCGGATTTCAATGCTACGATGCTCAACGCATGGCGTGAAAAGGTTCGCATCAATCGCCAGCAGGCAGAACAGATTGCAGAACGCATTATCGCCCAAAGCAGTAAGAAAGACTCACGTCCTTGAGTATGCGACGTGCTCTGGCCGCTCTGAGCGGTGTATTTGTTTTACTTTGTCTGGGTGGCGCGGATTCCATCGATGTACGTGATTTGAGCGGCGGCAGTTCAACCGTCTTCGATACATCGCGTGAAGCCTATTCACTACCAAGTCCAGCCATGGACGAGGAAAACGAGCGTGCCTTTGCACGTGGTCGCAGCATGTTCCGACAGTCGTGGGTCATTGCGCCTGCGAATGATCGCGCAGCAGGTTTGGGGCCGCTCTTCAACCGCATCTCGTGTATCGCTTGCCATGCACGCAATGGCAAAGGCCAGGCGCCCGACGATCCAAACGGCAGCATGCAAGCCATGCTGATCCGCCTCAGCGTGCCGGGCACCGATGCACATGGTGGCCCCAAACCACATCCCGCGTATGGCGATCAACTCAACGAACGTGGCATACCCGGTGTGCCGGGTGAAGGCATCGCCTATTTGCTCTATGAAGAACACGATGAGCAGTTCGCCGATGGCACGCGACTGACCTTGCGCAAACCGTCCGTACATTTCCGCGCACTGGCCTACGGACCGCTTGGCGAGGACATTCTGGTTTCGCCACGTATCGGCCCAGCCGTATATGGCCTCGGCCTGCTTGAAGCTATTCCCGATGAAACGCTGCTGGCATTGCAAGATCAGGCAAAACCGGAAGGCATTCGCGGACGCGTCAACATCGTCTGGGATGCCATCAATCAGAAAGAAGCGATTGGCCGCTTTGGCATGAAAGCCAATGTCGCCACACTGACCGAACAGGTTGCCAATGCATTCCATGGCGATCTCGGCATCACCACACCGTCGACGCCTCGCGAGAATTGCACGGCGGTGCAAACAGCCTGCAAACAAGCACCTTCCGGCCGCGCCTCAGAGTACGAAGAAACCGAACTGTCACAAGCCGATCTGTTTGCCACCGTGTTTTATCACCGGACACTGGCTGTACCGGCGCGGCGTGACATGAGCGACAAGCAAGTTTTGCGTGGGGCGCAGTTATTCCGGCAAGCGCAGTGCGCGGCGTGCCACATCCCTGAACTACGCACCGGCAAACAAGCCGCTTTGCACTCCCTGTCCAATCAACTGATTCGTCCTTATACCGATCTGTTGCTGCATGACATGGGCGATGCACTTGCAGATGGTCGTCCGGATTTCAAGGCGACAGGACACGAATGGCGTACACCGCCGTTATGGGGAATCGGTTTGGCCAAGAAGGTCAGTCCGGAGGTCGGCTATCTGCATGACGGTCGTGCGCGTACTTTGATGGAAGCCGTGATGTGGCATGGTGGTGAAGCAACGAACGCGCGTGAAGCGGTACGCGCGATGTCTGCAGATGATCGTGCTGCATTGATTCGCTATTTGGAATCAATCTAAGCGAATCCCGAACATCAGCCTTGCTTATTCCTGAGACCGAACAGATCGCAAGACGTGTTCATATTTTTGACGAAACTTCATATGGATTTTTCTTCCCGCCATTGCCCAATCGTGCGATCCTGACGGGACTCTCCCAATCAGGATCGCATCATGGCAAAGAAAGAAGAAATCGACGAAGAAACCCAAGCCATTCTCGACTGGTGCATTGAAGTCGAAGGCTTTCTGGTTGCAGGTGGCGCCACGCTCGAACAGGCACAGGACCATATCGAAGAGCAGATCGAGTGGTTCACGGATCTGTTCTACGATGGTCTGACGCCGGAGCAAGCGGCCAAGGAAGCGCTGGCCTGAGTTCGATGGTGCGAAGCCGCGCTTGACCCCGTCTGATTTACAAGCGTCTGTTTTGCAAATTTTCTTTGCGCAGGCTTCGCACTAGTTCTGATTTTTCGATTCGCCTCTTGCGAATTGAATGAACGAGTTCAGATAATCGATCTCGATTTCCGTCTCGCGCGCGCCGAGAAAAATCTGCTTGGCAATGCCGTCCTTGCCCAGACGCACGACAGCGATATCCATCTTCTCCGCATACTCTTCGGCAAGCCATCTTGGTAGCGCTGCCACGCCGCGACCGCTCTCGACCATTTGCAACATGATATCGGTGGTCTCGATGGTTTTATGTCGCGACGGTGCAATACCGGCGGGCATGAGGAACTGCGTGTAGATATCCAGTCGATCAATCGCGACCGGATAGGTAATCAAAACCTCATCGCTTAATTGCGCAGGTTTGACGTAGGCCACTTTTGCCAGTGGATGTTTGCGTGGCACCACCAGCACTTGCTCGTAATCGAACACGGGTTCGAAATGCAGACCGGGCTTGTAAAGCGGGTCAGGCGTGACCAGCAGATCGATCTCATAACTGAACAGCGCCCCAATCCCGCCAAACTGAAATTTCTGCTTCACATCGACATCCACATCGGGCCAGCGCGCCAGATAGGGTGAGACGATTTTCAGCAACCACTGGTAACAGGGATGACACTCCATGCCGATCCGCAGCGTGCCGCGCTCACCAGCCGCATATTGCTTGACGCGCGCATCGGCCATGGCGAGCTGCGGCAGCACCCTGTTGGCCAGCGCCAGCAAATATTCACCGGCTTGCGTCAGCCGCAAACTCTTGCCTTCCCGAAGCCAGATATCGGTACCGATTTGCTGCTCCAGCTTCTTGATGGCGTGACTCAAGGCAGACTGCGTCAGAAACAGCGATTGCGCTGCCGCAGTCAGCGAACCTTGCTTGTGTACCTCAAGAATAATGGCGAGATGGCTTCTTTCAAGCATGATGATCCATGAGTAAAAGTAATTGATTTATGAGAAATGACCATTTTACTTCATGCATGATAGACCTTAACCTTCGTCGATATTCAATTTCGAGGAAGTTTGAACAATGGTCACCACACACAATCTGGGTTTCCCGCGCATCGGCGCCAAGCGTGAACTGAAGTTTGCCGTCGAGTCGTACTGGAAAGGCGAATCGTCGCGTGACGAACTGAAGGCATTTGGTGCCCAATTGCGCCAACGCCACTGGAACGATCAGGCGGCACTGGATCTGGTGCCGGTGGGTGACTTTGCCTTCTACGATCAGATGCTCGACATGGCTTTCACACTCGGCAATCTGCCTGAGCGCGTGCGTGGTTTTCATGGCGATGCGCTGGACAACGCCTTCCGCGTTGCACGCGGCCGTTCGGCCAAAGGTGCGGAAGACCATTCGGCCTGCTGTGGCGGCGTTGCTGCGGGCGAAATGACCAAATGGTTCGACACCAACTATCACTACATCGTCCCTGAGTTCACCGCTGCGACAGAATTCAAGCTGGATGCCTCGCGTCTGCTGGAACAAATGGCCGAAGCCAAGGCGCAAGGCGTCAAAGCCAAACCGGTGATCGTCGGTCCGGTGACGTACCTCGCTCTGGGCAAGGCAAAAGACGATTCGGACAAGCTGGCCTTGCTGCCGCGCCTGATCCCTGCCTACACCGAACTGCTGGCACAACTGGCTGCACAAGGCGTGGAGTGGGTGCAGATCGACGAGCCGGTTCTGGTCACCGAGCTGGCCGCTGACTGGCAACAGGCATTCACCACCACATACGCGGTGCTGGGCAACAGCAAAGTCAAACTTTTGCTGGCGACCTACTTCGGTCAGTTGCTGGACAATCTGTCGCTCGTCGCCAAGCTGCCGGTCGCCGGTTTTCATCTGGATGCCATCAATGGCCGCGATGAAGTCAACGCCGTGATCGCCGCACTGCCGCAAGACCGCGTCATCTCGCTGGGTGTCATCAATGGTCGCAACATCTGGAAGACCGACCTGAACGGTTTACTGGACTGGCTGGAGCCAGTTGCCAAGCAACTGGGTGACCGTCTGTGGATCGCGCCAACCTGTTCGCTGTTGCACGTTCCTGTCGATCTGGACAGCGAACAGAAACTGGATAGTGATATCCGTTCCTGGCTGGCATTCGCCATTCAAAAACTCGCCGAACTGAAAGTACTGGCAACGGCACTGAACAATGGTCGTGATGCAGTCAAGGCTGAACTGGCAGACAACAAGGCAGCCATCGATGCACGTCGCAATTCGCCACGCGTCAACAACCCAGCCGTCAAGGCAGCGATTGCGGGCATCACGAAGGCAATGGGCGACCGCAAAAGCGGCTATGCGCAACGCGCGCCAAAACAGGCAGCGCAACTGAAACTGCCGGCCTATCCGACCACGACCATCGGCTCGTTCCCGCAAACAGCGCAGATTCGCCATGCCCGTAGCGAGTTCAAGGCCGGTCGCCTGAACGAAACCGACTACGTCAAAGCCATGCAATCCGAAATCGCACACAGCGTGCGTGAACAGGAAACGTTGGGCCTGGACGTGCTGGTGCATGGCGAGTGCGAACGTAACGACATGGTCGAATACTTTGGTGAGCAACTCGACGGCTACGCATTCAGCCAGTTCGGCTGGGTGCAATCGTATGGTTCGCGCTGCGTGAAGCCGCCAATTCTGTTCGGCGATATCGCACGTCCAAACGCCATGACCGTTGAGTGGATCCGTTATGCACAGTCGCTGACCGACAAGCCGATGAAAGGCATGCTGACCGGCCCCGTGACGATGTTGAACTGGTCGTTCGTCCGTGACGATCAACCACGTTCGGTATCGTGCTACCAGCTCGCGCTGGCGATTCGTGAAGAAGTGCTGGATCTTGAAAAAGCTGGCGTCAACGTGATCCAGATCGACGAAGCTGCATTGCGCGAAGGTCTGCCGCTGCGTCAGGCACAGTGGAAGCACTATCTGGATTGGGCGGTCGAATCCTTCCGCATTACCGCCAACGGTGCGCAGGATGAAACGCAGATCCACACACACATGTGCTATTCGGAGTTCAACGACATCATCGAGTCGATCGCCGACATGGATGCCGACGTCATCACGATCGAAACCTCGCGTTCGGACATGGAACTGCTGGATGCTTTCGAAAACTTCCAGTATCCGAATGAAATCGGACCTGGCGTTTACGACATCCACTCGCCGAACATTCCGACGCAGGAACACATGGTGAACCTGATGAAGAAGGCAGCAGAACGTGTGCCTGCCGAGCGTCTGTGGGTCAATCCTGACTGCGGCTTGAAAACACGCGCGTGGGCAGAAGTGTTGCCAGCGTTGACCAATATGGTTGCTGCCGCCAAGGAACTGCGCGCTGCCAACTAGGCAACACAACGTTGCGAAGATGACGCCTTGCTCATCCATCCCGAAGATGACTCTTCGGGATTTTTGTTTGTGAAGCCTCGACATTGTTTTCGGAGCGCAAGACGTTGCCAGATATGGCAGCAGGTATTGAATTGAATGAAGGAGGACAAGATGTCCCTCACCGATGTGGCTTCGCCAAAGATCAGCTTTGAATTTTTTCCACCAAAGACGCCTGTCGGTCAGGAAAAGTTGCGCGTCACGTATGCAACCCTGGCGGAACAAAACCCGGCATTTTTCTCGGTGACCTTTGGTGCCGGTGGCTCGACGCAAGCCGGTACACGCGATACGGTTCTGGAAATTCATGGCGCAGGGCATCAGGCCGCACCGCACCTTTCCTGCGTCGGCAGCTCTGCCGAGCAACTGCGTAGCATCCTTAGCGAGTACAAGGCACACGGCGTCCGCAGAGTCGTAGCATTGCGTGGCGATCTTCCCAGCGGCTACGGCGGAAGTGATAAATCGGCAGGTCAGTTTCGCTATGCAAATGAGCTGGTAGAGTTCATCCGCAATGAAATGGGCGACTGGTTTCACATCGAAGTGGCGGCATATCCGGAGATGCATCCGCAGGCAAAGTCGCCCGCAGATGATGTCGCCAATTTTGTGCGCAAGGCAAGGGCAGGCGCCGACTCGGCCATCACGCAGGTGTTCTACAACACCGACGCCTACTTCTGGTTTGTCGATGAAGTGCGCCAGGCCGGTATCGATACACCGATCATTCCCGGCATTCTGCCGATCACCAATTACGCGCAACTCGCACGCTTTACCGATGCGTGCGGCGCAGAGATTCCACGCTGGCTGCAATTGAAGCTGGCCAGCTACCACGACGATACCGCCTCGCTTTGCGCGTTTGGAACCGAGGTCGTTTCAGAAATCTGCGAACGTTTGATATCGGGTGGCGCGCCGGGCTTGCACTTTTACACGATGAATCAGGCAGCACCCACACTCGCCATTCTCGACAATTTGGAATTGACCGCTACGGACGCCTACGCATACGCCTGACAAACCGGGATGCGCCAACCGTGCATTCATCCTTGAAATCCCTTCGCCTCAAAACGAATCTTACGAATCCTTATCCATGAACATTTATATCTGCGGACAGAAACATTTTGCGGCCGAAGTATTCACGGCATTGCAAGAGGCAGGTCACACCATCGTCGGCATTTCCTCTCCCGAATTCAATAAAGATGGCGGCAGTCCTGACCGCTTGAAGGCCGTGGCGGATGCAGCGGGCGTCAAGTGGATGAAGTCCGGCTTGTTAAATGAGAATACGATTCCTGCCGGCGTCGATCTCATTGTGACCGCGCATTCCCACGACTTCGTGCGCGAACCAACACGTGCGAAGACCACGTATGGTGCGATTGGTTACCATCCCTCACTGCTTCCACTACATCGCGGCAAGGACGCCATCATCTGGACCATCGAGATGGGCGACAAGATCACGGGCGGCAGCGTCTACTGGCTGGATGAAGTCATGGACGGCGGACCGATCGCAGCGCAGGAACATGTATTTGTCTTGCCCGGCGATACACCAGACCTGCTCTGGAAACGTGACCTGCAACCATTGGGCATCAAGCTGTTAGTGCAGGCGTGCAACGATGTTGCCGAAGGGCGCATCATCAAGAAGATTCAGAACGAAGAGATTGCCACCGTTGAACCTTCAATGAAGAAATTCAAGGCAGATGCCGAGGCCGCAGCGTCAGCTGCATGATGACCTTCATGCGCGTGACAAATGAAGACCAAAAAGCCCGCGTTCGTGGGCTTTTTACATCTGATTAAACAAACGTACGGCTTCTGAGAAACGCCGATACCTTGCGTACGAGCAAATCGTTAGAAAGCGACGTGTTCATTGCCTGCGGTGATGAGTCGCCCAAACAACATCATCAATGCACAAGGATTGACGATGGCAGGCAGCAGATGCAACAATGAGAATCATTCTCAGCCAAGCACCGCTACGCCGATGGCCCAGCCAGCTTCGCCCATCCTGTCTGGAGTTTTCAGTGAGCATTTCCGACGTTGCAGATCGCTCTGACCCTGTTGCCGAACTGTATGACGCACATCATGGCTGGCTATACAAATGGTTGCGTGCAAAGATGGGCAATGCATGCGACGCCGCCGATCTGGCACACGACACCTTCCTTCGCGTCATCACCAATCGCAACGTCGCACCCTTACGCGAGCCTCGCGGTTATCTGGCGACCATTGCCAATGGCTTGATGATTGATCGCTTTCGTCGGCAAGCGCTGGAAAATGCCTACCTGGAAGCACTCGCCATCTATCCCGAGCCGGAAACCATTTCACAGGAAACCCACGCGATCATTATCGAAACATTGATCGCCATCGACCGTATGCTTGATGAACTCGGCCCACGAACGAGACAGATTTTTCTACTCGCACAGCTGGAAGGGCTGCGTTATGTCGATATCGCCAAGCGTCTTGGCGTTTCTCTACCAACGGTAAAAAAACATCTGGTCCGTGCCTACACAGAATGCCTCGTACTGGCCGCAGCATGAGCACGCCAGCGATGACGCCGCTACTGAACACATCGGATGGCAAACACACTTCGCCTCCATCGATCGACCGGCCACTTCTCGAAGCCGCGGCAAACTGGTACGTCCATCTAAAAAGTGAGTCACCGGAAACCATCGACCACGCAGCGCTCGAACGCTGGATTGCCACCAGCGATGCGCATCGTCGTGCGTGGGATCTCGTACAACAGCTTGATCGCCATCTCGGCAGCATGCCATCCCGCCTTGCGCTGCCAGCGCTTCAGGGTGCGCAACAGCGCCGACGCGCCACACTCAAAGTACTTGCATTACTTATGACGGCAAGCACGGTGGGTTGGGTCGCTAAAGAAAATACATCGTGGCGCGCATGGAATGCCGGCTACAAGACCGAACCCGGCGAGCGTCGCACGATCACACTGGCAGATGGTGGCTCGCTGGAATTAAACACCGACACTGCCGTCGATATTCAATATGACGATACTCGTCGCCTGATCCGCCTGCACCAGGGCGAGATCATGATCCGCACTGCTGCCGACGACAGAGGCGGAATCGAATCGCGCAATTTCATGGTCGAAACCAGGCAAGGGAATATTCGCGCTCTGGGCACGCGCTTCAGCGTGCGAAGCAACAAGGAAAGCACGTTTGCAGCTGTCTTTGAACACGCGGTTGAGATTACGCCACTGCATACAAAGGACAATCCTGTGCTTGTCGAAGCCGGGCAGCAGGCGATATTCACCGATACAACGGTCAACCCTCCATTGCCGCTCGAACGTCATCACGCTGCCTGGACACGCGGCATGCTGATCGCGGTCGACCAGCGTATGGATGAGTTCGTCATGGAATTGACAAGATATCGACGTGGCCATTTGCACTGCAACCCGGCCATCGCCAACATGCGGGTCACAGGAGCCTATCGCCTTGACGATATTGATGCTGTTTTGGAAAGCCTTGCTGCATCGCATCCGATACGCGTGCGCTACTTCACGCGTTTCTGGGCCCAGATAGAACCGGTGACATAGAATTTTTACTGCAGGGGTTTGTGTTTTCGGTTTCTCGTTCGGCTTATGAGTAGAAGCGGATTCATCCGCGTTTTCTCCAAACAGCCAGACAGGAAAAATTCATGCCGTGTAACTCCACACAATCCCACAAGACGTCAGCGCGCGCGCGTCGTTTCACGCTTAATCGGGCAAGCTCTGCTGTGCGGCTGGCCGTCATCAGCATGGCATTTACTGCGCCATTGATGTCGGTCGGTATGTCGACCTCCCATGCTCAATCGGTAGTCAGTCAGCAGCAATACCAGATTGCGCCTGGCCCGCTTGGTGCCGCACTGGCTGAATTTGCAGCCCTATCCGGCATCACACTTTCCACGGATTCGGCGCAGACCCGTGATTTGTCCTCTGCCGGACTGAACGGCAAATACACGATTGGAGAAGGATTCTCACGCCTGCTGGAAGGTAGTGGGCTGGAAGCGATACGCCAGGCGAATGGTGGCTATATCCTGCGGAAAGTTGCCCCCGGCACGACCACACTGCCCGCTGTCAGCGTCACTGCGTCCGCATTAAACCCGACGACCGAAGGCACTGGCTCCTATACGACGAATACCGTCACCATTGGAAAATCAGCGCAATCATTGCGTGAGATTCCGCAATCGGTCAGCGTACTCACCAAACAGCGCATGCTCGATCAGAACATGACGCAGATCGAAGACGCGCTGGATCAGATGACCGGGATTCAACTTGACACCACAACCGGTGCCTCGGGATCGGCCAATCTCGTCGCACGTGGGTTTCCGATCACCTCCTACCAATACGATGGTGTACCACAAACTTTTCTCGGCACTTCCTATACCGGCTACGACGTTGCCATTCTTGATCGCGTTGAAGTCATTCGCGGTGCGGCCGGCCTCTTGCAAGGGGCTGGCAATCCATCTGCGACTGTTAATCTGGTCCGAAAAAAACCGACACACGAATTTGCTGCATCCGTTTCTGGCAGCGTTGGCTCATGGGATTCGTATCGCAGCGAATTCGATATTGGTGGCCCGCTAAATGCGTCGGGTTCTGTTCGAGGTCGCTTCGTTGGCGTCTACGATGATCGGGGCAGCTATGTGGATTATCAGGGTTCAAAAAAATCGATCTTCTACGGTGTTGTCGATATCGATCTGTCACCCGCAACCGTACTGACGTTGGGATTGCAGCAACAGCAAGTGGATGCGGTACCCAGTATCTTCGGTATTCCGCGCTATAGCGATGGACGTAGCCTTGGATTACCACGCTCTACCAATCTGACACCATCCTGGAATAGCTGGGAGCAGGACATCACGGAAGTTTTTGCCGGACTGACGCATCGTATCGACAATGACTGGAAGCTGAACTTCGCGTTCAATGGCTCCAATCAGACACAGGATTTCAAGCGTTCTATTACGCGTGGTACAGCACCAAATTTTGGTGTTATTCCAGGCAGTACGAACGGCTCAATCTACACAGGTGTTAAGTGGCATTCAGATGGTGATCGCTACAATCTCGATGCAAATGCAGATGGCAAAATTACCGTGCTCGGACGGCAACACGACTTACTGGTTGGCATTAACGCACAAAGCTATAGTGTTGATTCCAAGAGCTCCAACTTTTTCCCGGCAGTTTCTATTCCGGATATCTTCAATTTTGATCCACGCAGCGTACCGGAGCCAGATGCCGGTCCCTTTACAAGCGGCACCACCGCAACAACCAAACAATACGGCTTATACGGAAGCACCCGCCTCAATTTGAGCGATCCGCTTAAGCTGATTCTCGGTGCGCGCCTTAGTTGGTACGACACGCAAACAGACAATCAAAATTTCGTAACAGGCGTGACGACCGAAGGACGCAAGATCGCCTATAAAGGCGAACTGACGCCATATGCAGGCTTGGTCTATGACCTGAACGAACGCTACTCGCTCTATGCCAGCTATGCCGACATTTTTCTGCCGCAGACAGCCCAGTTCTCTGTGAATGGTAGCGAGCTTGATCCCATCGTAGGCAGCAACTACGAAATCGGCTTGAAAGGCGAATTTTTCAACGGTGCACTCAACGCATCCGTGGCAGCCTTCCGCATTGATCAGAGTAACCGTGCGCAGGAAACCCTCAACGCACCTTGTGCCGGTGCGCCGGTGACGGGATGGTGCTACGAAGCACAAGGCAAAGTGCGTAGTGAGGGGATTGAAACAGAGCTTTCCGGCAAACTCACCCCGGACTGGGATGTATTCGCCGGTTACACCTATAACAGCACGAAGTATGTAAAGGATTTGCTCAACGAAGGCACATCGTTCCGTACCCAAACGCCACGTCATCTTTTCAAGGTATGGACACAGTATCGACTCCCGATCGATGAACGTCGCTGGTCCATCGGCGGCGGCATCAATGCGCAAAGCGGTTACTACGCTTTGAACGGCGCGGTCAAATCGGAACAAGATGCGTATGCCATCCTGAAGATGAACATCATTTATCGATTTAGCGAAAAAATGACAGCCTCTCTTGTCATCAACAACTTACTGGATAAAACGTATTACTCAGGAATTCGGTCGGTTAGCATCGGCAACGTGTACGGAGATCCACGCAACGCCACGCTGACACTCAGAGCAAGTTTCTAAAAATTCACATTTAATGATCATGGCCTAGGTTTTAGGGTAACTGACAAGGCCATGATCAAAATTTGTGACAGGCGTGGCACCGTTGGGACAATTCATTACGTAACCCTGTTTAGTCCACCAAAAATCCTTCCCATATAGGACAATTCCCCCTTCATTAATTCAGGGCAAATAACGTCTTCTGCGTTCGAGCTTGCCTTGCGGTGGGGTAAATGGTGTCAGAACAGCAAACAAAGGCAAATTGGCTGACCGGTGGCGGTGAGGTCGGTGAGTTGATTCGCGCCAAGGATTGGTCCACCACGCCACTCGGGCCGATTGAAGCGTGGCCGCAAAGTTTGCGTACCGCCGTCAGTTTATGTCTGTCGTCGACATTTCCGATTTTGATTGCCTGGGGGCCGGAAGACATCCAAATTTACAACGATGCCTACCGTCCGATCTGCGGCCCCAAGCATCCGGAGGCCATCGGCCAGAACTTCAAGATTTGCTGGGCGACGGCATTGCCGGTGGTCGGCGATGCGTTCGACCGTGCGCATGAAGGCGAGGGCACGTATATTCGCGACCAGCGGATGTTCCTCGATCGCTACGGCTATCTGGAAGAAGCCTTTATGACCTTCTCGTTCTCCCCGATCGGGGTGGAATCGGGTGAAGTCGGCGGCGTGTTCCATCCCATCTCGGAAACCACCGACAAGGTGCTCGGCGCACGACGCACCGCGGTCTTACGTGATCTGTCTGCTGGCATTGCCAAATGCCAGTCGATTGAAGAACTCTGTCAGGCGATTACCCAGCGCTATGAATCCATCGCGCTCGATCTGCCGTTTTTTCTTTTTTACCAGTTGCACGGCAATACCCTGCTACGCAAGGGCGTCGCAGGCCTCGAGGCGGCCAGCGCCATGGCGCCTGAGGCAATAGAGCTTGGCAGCACGAGCGGCTGGCCGTTCGAGGCCGTACTGCAATCGCAGGCCAACACCGAGGTCCCGGATCTGCTGACACGCTTCGGCGCACAACCTGCGGGCCCTTATCCGGAAATTCCGACCAGCGCGATGCTGTTGCCGATCATGGTTGTCGGCTCGGATCGGCCGTTTGGTTTTCTGATCGCGGGCGTGAGCGCGCGCCGTGCGCTTGATGCCGAATATTCCGACTTCTACGCGTTGCTGTCCAACGCTGTCAGCACCGCAGTCGGCAACGTGGTGGCGTACCAGCACGAGCAGCACAAGGCCGAAGAACTGGCCGAGATCGATCGCGCCAAGACTGCGTTCTTCTCCAATGTCTCGCATGAATTCCGTACGCCACTGACGCTGATGGTCGGTCCCCTGGAAGATGCGCTGGCAGACCGCGACGAGCCCCTCGGGGACGCGCAGCGCAAACGGCTTGAAGTGACCCATCGCAATTCGCTACGGCTGCTGAAACTGGTCAACGCACTGCTGGACTTCTCGCGCATCGAGGCAGGCAGGGCGAAGGCGAGCTTCGCGGCCACCGATCTGGCGACGTTGACCGAAGATCTGAGCGGTGTATTTCGCTCGGCGATCGAAAAGGCGGGATTGCACTATGACGTGCGTGTTGACGATCTGGGCGAGCCGGTCTACCTCGATCGCGATATGTGGGAAAAGATCGTGTTCAACCTGCTGTCGAATGCATTCAAGTTCACATTGAGCGGTCGCATCGGCGTGACCCTCACGCGCGTCGGTGACATCGCAAGACTGGAGATCAGTGACACCGGCACCGGGATTGCGGCAGAAGAACTGCCACGCGTGTTCGAGCGCTTTCACCGAATTGAAAATTCGCAGGGCCGCACCTACGAAGGCACGGGTATCGGCCTGGCCATGATTCAGGAGCTGGTCAAGCTGCATAAAGGACAGATCGGTGTCACGAGTACGCCTGGGGTGGGCTCGACGTTTTATGTCGAGATGCCCTTTGGCAAGGAGCATGTGCCGGTCGAGAGTCTTGCCGGTATTAATCCGACTGCACCCGGCATCGGCAACGACGCTGCCCACACGCTGGGTACCTCGTACATCCAGGAAGCATTGGGCTGGTTGCCCGAGGCGGAACAGCCTGCCGCCAGCCTGCCTGTGCAGAAGGCAGCATCACGGGATGCCGACGATGTAACGCCGATCCGCATTGTGCTGGCCGACGACAATACCGACATGCGCGGCTATCTGAAACGTTTGCTGGAGAACTACGCCACGGTGGAAGCCTGCGGCGACGGCGAAGCGGCGTACCAAGCCATCTGTCGCGAATGACCGGATCTGGTTGTCAGCGACGTGATGATGCCGGTCCTGGATGGATTCGGCCTGATCAAAAAAGTCCGTGCCAACGAATTAACAAAAGATGTCCCGATCATCCTGCTGTCGGCGCGGGCCGGTGAGGAAGCGAAGATCGAAGGACTGGAAGCAGGCGCCGATGATTATCTGGTCAAGCCGTTCTCGGCGAACGAGTTGCTGAGCCGCGTCAAGAGCCAAGTTGAGGCGGCACGCCGTCGCCAGTCAGCGCAAGCCGAACTGGCGCGCAGCGAAGAATACTTCCGCTCACTGGTCGACACCTCGACCGCCATCATCTGGACCACCGACACGACGGGTCACTGTACGTATCTGAGCAAACGCTGGTACGAAGTGACCGGACGCGAAACGGCACTGGACCTTGGCTTTGGCTGGATCGAGAACATCCATCCCGAGGATCGACCACCGTCGCAAGAGGCCTTCCTGTTGGCGATGCAATCCGGTGCGCCGTTCAATCTTGTTTATCGCCTGCGGCATGCCGACGGCATTTATCGCTGGATGGTTGACTCCGGCGCACCCTTGTTCGATCAGGCCGGTGCAGCAATCGGCTTTATCGGCACGGTGGTCGATGTGCACGAAGAACGCGTCACCAAGGACGCACTCCAACTCGTCGCGCAGGACCTGACGGAAATCAACCAGCGGCAGAACGAATTCCTGGTCACGCTGGCGCATGAGTTGCGCAATCCGTTGGCCCCGATTCGCAATGGTCTGGAGATCATGCGATTGTCCGCATCAACCAATCAGCGCGTCACCAACGTGCATCAGATGATGGATCGCCAGGTCGATCACCTGACCCATCTGGTCGATGACTTGCTTGATATCGCACGCATTACCAAAGGCAAGATCAACCTGAAGAAAGAGCGCGTCGATCTCAAGACGGTGCTGACCAACGCGGTCGAGATCAGCATGCCGCTGGTTGAATCAAACCAGCATGAACTGGTGATCGATATCCGTGACCAGAATCTGTATATCGATGCCGATCCGCACCGCATCACGCAAGTGATCAGTAACGTGCTGAACAACGCTGCAAAGTACACACCGAATGGCGGCAAGATCTGCGTCACCGTCTTTGCCGAACAGAGCGACGCCGTCATCACCATTAGCGATAACGGCATCGGCTTGTCGCCGGAAGCATTGTCCACCGTGTTCGAATTATTTTCGCAAATACAGTCTGAAGTCGATCGCGCACAAGGTGGTCTTGGTATTGGGCTGCATTTGGTCAAACGCCTGCTGGATCTACATGACGGTGCAGTCTCTGTTACCAGTCCGGGCAAAGGCAAGGGCAGCACCTTTACGATTCGACTGCCACGTATTCTGACGGCGAAAGCCTCCGAAGAGACTACGGAAGGGACGCATGTCACTGCATCGATGGCGCTGCGTGTGTTGATCGTCGATGACAACCTCGACGGTGCGGAAACCTTGTCTATGCTGATGGAATATTGCGGTCATACGTCCTATACCGCCTCCACCGGCACAGCTGCGCTGGCATTGGCTGCCGAAGCCATTCCTGATGTCGTCTTCCTCGACATCGGTTTGCCGGACATGTCGGGTTACGAGGTTGCTACTGCAATGCGAAAGCTGCCAAGCTTACAGCGCACACGCTTTGTTGCATTGACTGGGCGTGGTGCAGAAACCGACAAGGCGGAGGCCATTGCAGCTGGTTTTGACTATCACCTGACCAAACCGGCATCGCTTGATCGATTGAACGAGATACTGTCAAACGCCGTCATCGCAAAAACATAACCGCAATAACGCATGTGTGATGCCAGCAAGATGAATGCTTTCTTGTTGCGGTGAGTGACGCGTTCGCATCTCCATCTGCTTTGTAGCCGTGCTACGCGCGGATCAAGACGCGCGCTTTTGGAATCACCAAAAAAAACCGACGCACATCGTGCGCCGGTTAAAAAAGTCCCGCTCACCAAACCGGACCGGCCATCCGTGAACGGGATGAACAACGAAGCAGAGCAGCGATGAATTACTGTTTGACTGCCTTGAACTTGGCAGCTTCTTCCGAACCACCGGTTGCGTTACCGTCGCTGTAGGAATGCGCACCGACGCCTGCCAGTTTGCCGCCCTGAACGATCAGATATTCGTCACGAATCGGACGACCTTCGAAGTAGCATTCCAGAATTTCACGTGTACCTGCTGCGTAACGGGTCTGCGCCGTCAGGCTGGTACCGGAAATATGTGGGGTCATGCCATGATGCGGCATCGAACGCCATGGGTGATCTGCAGGCGCTGGTTGTGGGAACCAGACGTCGCCAGCATAACCAGCCAGTTGACCACTTTCCAGCGCTTTGACGATGGCATCACGATCGCACAATTTGCCGCGTGCGGTGTTGATGATGTACGCGCCGCGCTTGAAGTTTTTCAAGGTTTTTTCGTTGATCATGTGTTCTGTCTCTGGATGCAGAGGGCAGTTCAGGGTGACGACGTCGCAAACCTTGGTCAAACTTTCCAGCGTGCTGTGGTAAGTCAGGTTCAGCTCTTTTTCAACGGCTTCTGGCAAGCGGTGACGATCCATGTAATGCAGTTTGACGTCGAATGGATGCAGCAGACGCAGCACGCGCAGACCGATACGGCCGGCGGCAACGGTACCGATGCTCATTGCTTCCAGATCGTATGAACGCGCGACGCAGTCAGCGATGTTCCAGCCACCATCGATCACTTGTTTGTACGAAGGAATGTAGTTACGCACTTGCGACAGGATCATCATCACAACGTGCTCGGCAACCGAGTGACTGTTGCAATATGTGACCTCAGCGACAGTGATGTTGTGCTTGTTGGCTGCTTGCAGATCAGTGTGATCGGAACCGATACCGGCCGTTACGATCATCTTCAGTTTCTTGGCTTTGGCGATGCGTTCTGCCGTCATGTAAGCGGGCCAGAATGGTTGCGAGATGATGATCTCTGCATCGACCAGTTCTTTGTCCAGCACGCTGTTTGCGCCATCTTTGCTCGACGTTACAACCAGGGTGTGGCCGTTCGATTCCAGATATTTGCGCAGACCCAATTCGCCCGAGACACTGCCCAGCAAGGTACCTGGTTTGAAGTCGATGCCTTTCGGCGTCGGCAAGGTTTGTCCATCAGGATAGATCGATGGTTGTGCGACGTCGTCGCGTGCATAGGTTTTCGGGTAGCCGGTAACCGGATCGTCGTACAGAACGCAAAGGACTTTTGCCATGATGCTTTTCTCCTTGAGATGAGTGCAATGAATTGCTGCAGCAATTTGAAAATGGCGCACGGCTGGCCGCATTTTCTTTTTTCTTCTGCAAGCAGGCACTGGGGATCAGTGCGAGCAGATTCATCTTAGGAATGAAGCAATGATGGGTCTAATCGTTTGTTGTGATGGGTTGATAGCTGCCCGTTATGTAGGCATCAAAGCGTGCCTGCAAATCAATCTGACCGGCAATGTTTCTCGCGGCAATGACCACGGGTGAACAAGGGTCATGTGCAAGAGAGATGAGACCGATCTCTCTGCTGAGTTCAGGCACGAGTGGAATCGCCACCATGTCATCGCGCAGTTCATACAGGCACAACAAACTATGTGGCACCACGCTGAACAAACCTGCATGACGCACATGGGAATACACCGCGAAGGTTGAATCGGTTTCTGTCACGACATTAGGCTTGACTTCGGCCTGCCGAAAACCTGCATCGACGATGCGTCGGTTCTGCATATGCGACATCAACAGACACATCGGCAATTTCGCCGCGTCTTCCCAACTGATTTCCGTCTTGCCATCGAGCGCCGCACGATCGCGTGCAAGCAACATGTAGCGCTCTTGATAAAGCGCCTGCACATGAAAGCCACTGAGTCGCTGGTCTTCCAGATATGTCATGCCCACATCGAGTTCAAATGCATCGAGCCGTCGCATGATTTCTTCCGTACTCAGAGACAAGACTGTTTGTCGCAAATCGGGGTGCGCGGTGCGGCATGCACCGGTCAACAGCGAGACGATTGGCATCGTGGTGGGAATCGCGCCGATACGCAGCGTGCCACTCAATCTTGCTTGCGAAAGCGATGCTTCCTGTTTCAAGCCTTCGAGCGCGGCCAGTGTCTGCCGCGCCCAATCGAGAATGCGCTCGCCTTCCGGCGTAAATCCCTGAAAACGCTGGCCACGCTGCACGATGGAAACGCCCAGTTCATTTTCCAGATTGCGTACCGCTGCCGACAAGGCTGGTTGGGATACGCAACAGACTTCTGCGGCACGGGCGAAATGCTTTTCACGCGCGAGGGTAACGAGGTAATCCAGTTGGCGTACGAACATGGTGGCAATCCAAGTGAGGTGGGCAGGCTGGCAGATTCGCGACGGCCGACGGCAAGCTGCTGACTAGTGCGGGCTAAATGCTTACCAAGCATAGTAGCCACTTGCGCCGTCTTTTCCATGAAAGTCCCTGCTGCAAGTAGGGCGGAATGGCATGAATATGCAGAAAGGCCCGCGCTTTATCCCGGCATCGATAGAATGGCGACTGGACCTGTTTTCGATATGTCGTTTAAAGTTATATCGTGTATCATAGCATTTTCCGATCGCAACTTTTCGGGCATGTCGGACAGGGTTTTCCGTATTTCACCCAAAAGAGACTGACATGAGCAAGACATCGTCACCCATCAAGCTGGAAGGCTTGTCCAAGCCGCGCGGCAAGCGCTGGGATCATCTGGAGCTGCTGGAGCGGATTGACGCTTCCGGCTCGATCTCGGCAGCGGCTACAGCCATGGGCATGAGTTACAAGGCGGCGTGGCAAGCCGTGGAGTCGGTCAACAACCTGTCGCACGAGCCACTGGTCGTTCGGCAACCCGGCGGCAGTACCGGTGGCGGCACTTGCCTGACCGAGTATGGACGCCGTGTGGTTGCGACTTATCGACGGCTGGAGCAGGAGTGGGCTGCAGTACCGGATGCCATCGGTCGCACGATGGATGACTTTGATCTTTATTACAGAATGAGCAGGAGATTCGACATGCAAACCAGCGCACGCAACCAGTTCCTCGGTACCGTCAAGACCGTGAAGACCGGCGCGGTCAATGCAGAGGTCGTCATCGATATCGGCAATGGCGCTGAACTGGCCGCCATCATCACCAACGACAGTGTCGAACATCTGGGCCTCGAAACCGGTAGCGAAACCTACGCGCTGGTCAAAGCCCAATGGATCATCCTGACCGTCGACAGTATCAAGAGCAGCGCCCGCAATACGCTGAGCGGCACCATCGTCCGTTGCCAGGAAGGTGCGGTTAATGCAGAAGTCGTCATCGAACTGCCCGGTGGAAAAACCATCGCCGCCATCATCACCAATGAAAGCGTCAAGACGCTTGGCCTTGAGGTCGGTGGCAAGGCGACCGCGCTGATCAAGGCATCGCACATCATTCTGGCGGTGCCGTCCTAAGGTTTATCAACTCGTGTCTTTATCTTCATCATGAAAACTTTTTCCAAGTCTTTGCTCATCGGCCTCGTCGCCATCGGTTTTTCTTCTGTTGCGTCGGCGGATGAAGTACAGGTAGCAGTTGCGGCCAACTTCACCGCACCGATGAAAGTCATCGCCGCCAACTTCGAGAAAGAAACCGGCCACAAGGTGACGGCTTCGTTCGGCTCGACCGGCAAGTTCTACGCGCAGATTCAAAACGGCGCGCCGTTCGATGTGTTCCTGGCAGCCGATGACGAAACCCCGGCAAAACTGGAAAAAGAAAATGGCATCGTTGCTGGCTCGCGCTTCACCTATGCCACCGGCAAGCTGGTGCTGTGGTCATCGCAGGAAGGGTACGTTGACGATAAGGGCGAAGTGCTGAAGAAAAATGCCTTCTCCAAAATTGCACTGGCACAGCCAAAGCTCGCGCCTTACGGTCTGGCAGCAGAAGAAACCATGAAGAAGCTGGGCCTGTACGATGCACTGTCGCCAAAATTCGTATTGGGTGAAAGTATCGGTCAGACCTTTACCTTCATCAGCACCGGCAACGCACAACTCGGCTTCGTCGCGCTGTCGCAAGTGTTTGAAGACAACAAGCTGAAAAGCGGTTCGGCCTGGTTCGTTCCAGCCAATCTGCACAATCCGATCCGCCAGGATGCTGTTATTCTGACGCGCGGCAAGGACAATAAAGCGGCTGCCGAATTCACCAAGTATCTGAAATCGGAACCCGTCAAGACATTGATCCGTACTTACGGTTACGACGTTTAATCAAGCAAGAGGTCTCTGATGTTCACCGATGAAAACATCGGTGCGATTATTCTCACAGTCAAGCTCGCCAGTCTCACCACACTGATTCTTCTTCTGATCGGTACGCCGATCGCGTGGTGGCTGGCGCGCACCCGATCGTGGCTCAAGGGCCCGGTCGGTGCTCTCGTCGCACTGCCCATCGTTCTGCCGCCGACCGTGATCGGCTTTTATCTGCTCGTTACCCTCGGTCCTAATGGGCCAGTTGGTCAACTGACGCAATCGCTCGGACTTGGCACGCTCCCATTCAGTTTTGCCGGCCTCGTGGTTGGCTCTGTTTTCTATTCGATGCCGTTTGTCGTGCAACCGATTCAGAACGCATTCGAAGCCATTGGCGACAGACCACTCGAAGTCGCCGCAACATTGCGCGCGTCACCCTGGGATACGTTTTTCAATGTCACGCTGCCGCTGGCCAAGCCCGGTTATCTGACCGCTTGCGTGATCGGCTTTGCACACACCGTCGGCGAGTTTGGCGTCATCCTCATGATCGGCGGGAATATTCCGAACGAGACGCGCACGATCTCGGTTCAAATCTACGATCACGTGGAGGCACTTGAGTATGCGCAAGCACACACGCTTGCAGCAACGATGGTGATCTTCTCGCTCGTGATCCTGATGACGCTTTACCTGTTGAATCCAACCGGGAGGCGCAAATGAGCGATGGACGTAACGACATCCACGCCCGGTTTGATATCAACTACAGCGCGTTCTCGCTCAACGTCGATCTCGTGATTCCGGGTCGCGGCGTGACCGCGTTATTCGGACCGTCGGGTTCCGGCAAGACCACCATATTGCGCGCATTGACCGGCATCGAACGCTTCAAAGGTGCTTACCTGTCTGTCAAGGATCAGGTGTGGCAGGACGATACGCAAGGCATCTTCCTTCCAACATATAAACGTCCGCTCGGTTATGTGTTTCAGGAGGCGAGTCTGTTCGCGCACCTGAACGTCAAACGCAATCTGGAATTTGGTATGCGTCGTGTGCCGGAAGCAGATCGTCGCGTTTCGCTCGATCAGGCGGTAGAGTTATTGGCGATTGGCCATCTGATGGATCGCAAGCCGGATCGTCTGTCAGGCGGCGAACGTCAGCGCGTTGCAATTGCACGTGCGCTGGCTACGAGTCCGCGTTTGTTACTGATGGATGAACCACTTGCCGCACTCGATCCACGCCGCAAGGAAGAGATCATGCCGTATCTGCAGCGCCTGCACGATGAGCTCGACATTCCTGTTGTGTATGTCAGTCACTCGCCCGATGAAGTTGCGCGACTGGCTGATCATTTGATTTTGCTGGAAAACGGCAAGGTGATTGCCAGCGGCGCCACGGCCGATCTGCTGACACGATTGGACCTGCATGTGGCGCATGGTGATGCCGCCAGTGCTCTGGTGACGGCAACCGTGATCGAGCATGATGAGGACTTTCATCTGACGCGTGCTGAATTTTCAGGCGGCAGTCTGCAATTGCCGCAACAGAATGCCCGCATCGGTCAGCAGGTTCGCATCCGCGTTCAGGCACGAGATGTCAGTCTTGCGCTTACGCCGCACGAAGGTTCGAGCGTGCTCAACATCATTCCCGCGACGGTGAAAGAATTGTCAGATGAGTCGAACGGTCAGGTCATGGTTGGACTCGATGCAAATGGAACTCGCCTGCTCTCTCGCATCACACGCAAGTCGGCCGCCAATATGCAGTTGACCGAAGGCCGTCAGGTGTTTGCGCAGATTAAGGGCGTCGCTATTTTGAAGTAACCCGGTGGCTCAGCAACGCCGGCTACATTAGCTCGATGTTTTGGCCAGACCAAACGCTTCCGAGAGCAACAGAATCTTGCCGGTATCGCTTGAGTCATAACCGGCAAGTCCATCGATCGCCTGCTTGAAGGCGTCGGACTGCACCACCGCGATCACCAGCTTGATGAGCGGATCCTCCATCATCGCGATCGGCAGCGCCATGAAGTAGCGCTCCTTCACCAACGGAATGAAATCCAGATTGAAACGATGAGCGGCCGTTTGCACACCTACGCCGACATCTGCCATGCCACTGGCAATAAACGCTGCCACCGCCGAGTGCGTAAATTCGTTACTCGGGTAACCTTCAATTTCATTGGGCGAGATATCGGCTCCCGCCAGCATCAGTTCCAGCAGCATGCGTGTGCCCGATCCGGCCTGGCGATTGACAAAGCGCACGCCTTCGCGCTTCAGGTCCTGCAAGCTGGTGATCTGTTTTGGATTGCCCGGCAATACAAACAACCCTTGAGTACGCACCGCAAGATGCACCAGGCAATGCTCGCGCTGGTTAAGCCATTGCGTGTAACGCTCGACGGCTTTGGCTTCAAATTCGCCCAGCGGTACATGAAAGCCGGCCAGATCGCATTCGCGACGCGAAAGGGCAGCGACCGCATCAGTACTGTTACGATAGCGGAGATCCACCGGCAAATTGGCTTCTGTCAGTTGCTTGAGCAAAGCATCGACCGCAAAGCCGTGGCTGGCATCCAGTCTTAATAGATGGGTTTTGCCGATGACGGTCTTGCCGATTTCATTTTCGAGCTCGGATGCCAGACTTTCCAGCATCGGCGACAGTCGTGCGCGGATCCGGCGATCCGCCCAGATCAGTTTTTCTGCCAGCGGCGTCAGTGTCGTACCACGACCGCGATCTGTATTAAGTAGAGATGTACCGAACAGCTGCTCGACATTGCGCAGCATGCCCCACGCGTATCTGTAAGAGAGTCCGACCGAGCGCGCCGCATTGGAAATGGAACCTGTGCGTTGAATCGCCGTCAGTAATTGAAGCAGGACTGCTGTGTCGACCGTGTCGTTTGCATCGTGCGTCACCTCCCAGTGGGGATTGATGATGACTTTGAACATGACTGGGAAGCGTCCTAAAATGAATCAGCGCGTTGAATCATGGCTGGAAGCGATGGAAATTCGCGCTCATATGCACAGGAGAACATATAGTTATTGCGAATTGTGGCGTTTACGCCGTGTTTACCAATATGAATGAAAAAGCATATTGAATTACCACACTGGCAGTGTTACCTTTCGCGTGTTGCAAGGCATACCCCAGCAAAACTATATGCTTTAAACAGCATATAGACAAGAATTTTTACAAGGAAACAGTATGGTCTCGTTGGATTTCACGACCGTATGGCAGGCAGTAGCGCCATTTGAGTCGCTAGGAGGAGTGTGAGCATGAGCACCCAAACATTTGATATGGCAGCCATTGAATCGATCATTGCGAAACGCAAGTCGATGCCAGGTGCGTTACTGCCGATTCTTCACGACATTCAAAACACTGTCGGCTACATTCCGCCGAGTGCGGTGCCTGCTATTGCAGAAGGCGTCAACATCTCGCGTGCGGAAGTACACGGCGTGATTACGTACTATCACTTTTTCCGTCAGCATCCTGCTGGCAAGCACGTTGTGCAGATCTGCCGTGCAGAAGCTTGCCAGGCACGTGGCTGCGAAGAGCTGGCTTCCCATGCGAAAGAACTGCTGGGTTGCGACTTCCACGGCACCACGGACGATAACAACTTCTCCCTCGAAACCGTGTACTGCCTCGGCCAATGCGCCAGCGGTCCTGCGATCCAGATCGATGACGATCTGTATGCACGCGTATCGAAGGAAAAATTCAATCGCCTGATTCAGGCGAAGCGAGGTGTGCAATGACTGTAACCATATTCGTCCCGCGCGATTCGACCGCGCTGGCACTCGGCGCGAATGAAACCGCGGCCGCTATAGCCAAGGAAGCCAAAGCCCGCGGCATCGACATCAAGCTCGTGCGCAACGGCTCGCGTGGCATGTTCTGGCTCGAGCCAATGGTCGAGGTCGCAACCGACGCCGGCCGTATCGCGTTTGGTCCGATTGAAGAGCACGAAGTTGCCGGTCTGTTCGACGCTGATTTCCTCAATGGCGGCAAGCACGACAAGGCGCTCGGCCTGACCGAAGAAATCCCTTACCTGAAAAAGCAGGAACGTCTGCAGTTCGTTCGCGTCGGTATCACCGACCCGGTTTCGCTCGAAGACTACTTGGCACACGAAGGTTATGTTGGCCTGAAAAAAGCCATCACCATGGAACCGGCTGCCATCGTGCAGGAAGTGACCGATTCCGGCCTGCGTGGTCGCGGCGGCGCAGCATTCCCGACCGGTATCAAATGGAAAACCGTTCTGGGCGCCAAAGCTGCTCAGAAATACATCGCTTGTAACGCCGACGAAGGCGATTCCGGCACTTTCTCCGACCGTATGGTCATGGAAGACGATCCATTCATGCTGATCGAAGGCATGACGATCGCGGGTCTGGCTGTTGGTGCAACCGAAGGTTACATCTACGTTCGTTCCGAATACCCGCACTCGATCGCCAATCTGAACGAGGCAATCGATGCAGCCAATGCAGCCGGTTATCTGGGCGCAAACATTCTGGGCTCAGGCCGTACCTTCAATCTGCAAGTACGCAAGGCAGCTGGCGCGTACGTCTGCGGTGAAGAAACCGCGATGCTGGAAAGTATCGAAGGCAAGCGCGGTATGGTTCGTGCCAAACCACCACTTCCAGCACTGGAAGGTCTGTTTGGGAAGCCAACCGTCATCAACAACGTGATTTCGCTGTCTGCTGTACCATTGATCATGTCCCGTGGCGCAGAGTTCTACAAGAACTACGGCATGGGCCGTTCGCGCGGCACGCTGCCAATGCAATTGGCCGGCAACCTGAAATACGGTGGCCTGGTTGAAAAAGCATTTGGCGTCACCCTGCGTGAACTGCTGTATGACTTTGGTGGTGGTTCGGAATCGGGTCGTCCGATTCGTGCAGTTCAGGTCGGTGGCCCACTTGGCGCCTACATGCCTGAATCGCTGTTCGACACACCATTTGACTATGAAGCCTTCGCTGCTGTCGATTCGACAGTTGGTCACGGCGGATTGGTTGCCTTCGACGACACAGTCGATATGGCAAAGCAAGCACGCTATGCAATGCATTTCTGCGTTGCTGAATCGTGTGGTAAATGCACCCCGTGCCGGATCGGTTCGACGCGTGGTGTTGAAGTGATGGATAAGATCATTGCTAACCAGAATCGTCCACAGCAGATTCGTCTGCTGCGTGATTTGTGCGATGTGATGGTCACGGGATCGCTGTGCGCGATGGGCAACATGACACCATTCCCGGTGTTGTCTGCTCTCAACCACTTCCCTGAAGATTTCGGCGATCAACCAATGGCAACCGCAGCGTAAGCTGAGAGACTGGAGCTAAAAATGAATCTGTTAAACGGTATCGATTACGGCACGCCAAAGCGCGAGTCGGAAAACATGATCACCCTGGAAATCGACGGCATCGCCGTGACCGTGCCACAAGGCACTTCGGTCATGCGCGCTGCTGCCGAATACGGTATCAATGTCCCTAAATTGTGCGCAACCGACAGCCTCGAAGCTTTCGGTTCGTGCCGTCTGTGTCTGGTTGAGATCGAAGGTCGCCGCGGCTATCCAGCATCGTGCACCACCCCGGTTGATCCTGGCATGAAAGTCAAAACCCAGACCCCTAAACTGGCAGACATCCGCCGTGGCGTCATGGAGTTGTACATCTCCGATCACCCGCTGGACTGCCTGACCTGCCCAACCAACGGTAACTGCGAACTGCAGGACATGGCTGGCGTTGTCGGTCTGCGCGAAGTTCGTTACGGCTACGATGGCAACAACCATCTGCGTATGGAAAAGGACGAGTCCAACCCATACTTCACCTACGATGCATCGAAATGTATCGTCTGTAACCGTTGCGTGCGTGCTTGCGAAGAAACACAAGGTACGTTTGCTCTGACGATCGACAGCCGCGGTTTCGCATCGCGCGTGTCGGCCAGCCAGAACGAAGACTTCATCGATTCGGAATGCGTTTCCTGCGGCGCCTGCGTTGACGCATGCCCAACTGCAACGCTGACCGAAAAAACCGTCATCATGCTGGGCCAAGGCGAACACAGCAAAATCACGACCTGCGCATATTGCGGCGTCGGTTGCTCGTTCAAAGCCGAGATGAAGGGTAATGAAGTCGTTCGCATGGTGCCAAACGAAAATGGTGGTGCAAACCACGGTCACGCCTGCGTCAAAGGCCGTTTCGCTTGGGGTTATGCAACCCACAAAGACCGCATGCTCAAGCCAATGATCCGTAGCAAAATCTCGGATCCGTGGAAAGAAGTGTCGTGGGACGAAGCAATCAACTACGCTGCCTCCGAAATCAAACGCATCCAGGCCAAACACGGTAAGGATTCGGTCGGTGGTCTGGTGTCGTCGCGTTGCACCAACGAAGAAGGCTATCTGGTTCAGAAGCTGGTTCGTGCTGCATTCGGCAACAACAACGTTGATACTTGCGCACGTGTTTGCCACTCGCCAACGGGTTACGGCCTGAAAGTGACGATGGGCGAATCGGCTGGTACGCAAACGTTTGACTCGGTCATGAAGTCGGACTGCGTGCTGATCATCGGCGCCAATCCTGCAGCTGGTCACCCAGTGTTCGCTTCGATCATGAAACGTCGTCTGCGTCAGGGCGCCAAACTGATCGTCGTTGATCCACGTACGACCGAAATGGTCAAGTCGCCGCACGTCCAGGCTGACTACCACCTGAAATTGAAACCAGGTGCAAACGTTGCGATCGTCAATGCGCTGGCACACGTCATCATCACTGAAAACCTGCACAAGCCAGACTTCATCAAAGAACGTTGCGAACCTGCATCGTTTGACGATTGGGCTGAATTCGTTTCGCTGGAAGAAAATTCACCTGAAGCACTCGAACCGTTCACCGGCGTTCCTGCTGCCGACATCCGTGGCGCTGCCCGCATGTTTGCAACCGCAGAAAACGCAGCAATCTACTACGGTCTCGGCGTAACCGAACACGCACAGGGTTCGACCACTGTTATCGGTATCGCCAACCTGGCGATGGCAACCGGTAACGTCGGTCGCGAAGGCGTGGGTGTGAACCCACTGCGCGGTCAGAACAACGTGCAAGGTTCGTGCGACATGGGCTCGTTCCCACACGAACTGCCAGGTTACCGTCACGTTTCGGATTCCGTCGCTCGCGCCGAATTCGAAGCTGTCTGGAACTGCAAACTGGAATCCGAACCAGGCCTGCGTATTCCGAACATGTTCGACGCAGCTCTGGAAGGCACCTTCCTCGGTCTGTATTGCGAAGGTGAAGACGTTGTTCAGTCCGATCCAAACACGCAACACGTTACCGCTGCGCTGGAAGCCATGGAATGCGTGATCGTTCAGGACATTTTCCTGAACGAAACCGCGAAGTACGCGCACGTCTTCCTGCCGGGTGCATCGTTCCTGGAAAAAGACGGGACCTTCACCAACGCCGAACGTCGTATCTCGCGTGTTCGTAAAGTGATGCCGCCTAAAGCTGGCTACGCTGACTGGGAAGTCACGATGATGCTGTCGAACGCATTGGGTTACCCAATGAACTACAAGCATCCACGTGAAATCATGGACGAAATCGCTGCATTGACGCCAACCTTCACCGGTGTGAGCTTCAAACGCATCGACGAACTGGGTGGCAGCATCCAGTGGCCATGCAACGACGAAGCGCCAGAAGGTACGCCAACGATGCACATCGATGCATTCGTACGCGGCAAAGGTCGTTTCATCAACACCAAGTTCTATGGCAGCGGCGAGCGTCCAAGCAAGGAATTCCCGTTCATCCTCACCACGGGTCGTATCCTGTCGCAGTACAACGTTGGTGCACAAACGCGTCGTACCCACAACAACATGTGGCACAGCGAAGATCGTCTCGAGATCCATCCGGACGATGCAGCAGAAAAAGGCATCAAACAGAACGACTGGGTTGGTATCAAGTCGTCTGCTGGTGAAACCGTGCTGCGTGCTGATATCACCGAACGTATCCAACCAGGCGTCGTGTACACCACGTTCCACTTCCCTGAGTCGGGTGCCAACGTGATCACCACCAACTCGTCCGACTGGGCCACGAACTGCCCAGAGTACAAGGTGACCGCTGTTCAGATCACGCCGGTGGATCAACCGTCGGAATGGCAACGTACTTACAACCGCTTCAATACGCAGCAAGAGCGTTTCGCAACGACCGATATGGTTCCGCGCGAAGCAGCTGCGACGAAGTAAGGGGAAGTTGACTGCGTGATGAATGCCATCACCGACGATGAACGCAGTGCACTGGTTCGCGTCCCGGTAGAAAAATGGGATGCGGACCAGCACACCGTCTGCGAAGACGATGTTGCTGAAGAAGTGCCTGTCGCATTGGAATACAACGGCATTTCACATGCAGTGATGATGGCGTCGCCATACGATCTGGAAGATTTCGCACTGGGCTTTTCACTCAGTGAAGGCATCCTGCAGAGCAAGTCCGAGTTGTACGATTGTGAAGTTGTGCCTGGCTGCGATGGTATTCAGGTACAGCTGGAAGTGGCAACCGAACGATTTGTGGCGCTGAAAGACAAGCGTCGCAATCTGACGGGGCGTACTGGTTGTGGTTTATGCGGTGCCGAAACGCTGGAACAGGCAATTCGTCATCCGGAAGCTGCACAAGGCAATGCGATGTTCAGTGCTGCGCAGATTCATGCCGGCATGCGCGCGATGCGCGCCCAGCAGCGTCTGCAAAAGTACACCGGCGCAACGCATGCCGCTGCCTGGATGGATTTGACTGGTGAAGTGGTTCTGGTCCGTGAAGACGTAGGTCGTCATAACGCTCTGGACAAACTGATCGGCGCAATGGCAACGCGACGGCTCGATTTTTCTGCCGGAGCGGTATTGATCACCAGCCGTGCCAGTTATGAAATGGTGCAAAAGTCAGCCACTATGGGAATCGGATTGATCGCTGCAATTTCAGCACCGACCAGTCTGGCCATCAAGATGGCCAACGATACCAACGTGACGCTGATTGGTTTTGTACGTGATCAAAGCCACGTCGTATATGCCCGGCCGCATCGGTTGAAGCACGATAATTGAATAGTAGTTACCTACACTGAAGGAATAGAGGAATGAGCGGCAATAACATTGATACGCTGATCAAGATGGCTAATCAGATCAGCGATTTTTTTGTGGCAATGCGCGATCGTAACCAGTCCATGGAAGAGTTTGCTGGTCACCTGAAGCGTTCGTGGGATCCACGTATGCGCCGTGCCCTGATGGAACACATCGAGCACCACAGCGGTGAAGGCTTGAATCCATTGGTTCTGGAAGCCGTCAAGGTACATAAATTGATCTGATCAATTTGTAGCCTGACCAAAGAGACTGCATTGCGCGAGCATGCAGTCTCTTTGCTTTTCAAGGTTTATTAAACCAGATCTGAGAAGGGATGCTGTTGTAAGGAGGGTGGGATGATTGTTCATCCGTTCATTCAATACGGCTTACCCTCAGGCAGCGGACCTTATCCAAAAAATAAAGCGCTGATCAATGACCAGCGCTTATTCTTTTTCGAAGCGATCTTCGCTTGCTGTTTTCATTTCCTTGGCTTCTTCAACCATCCGTCGATGCGCAATGCGTTTGCGCATGATTTCCGCATGCTGCTCTGCGGTCATCGGCGGTACAGTCATCAGATCTTTCAGCAAGGCACCATTGGCATAGTTGTTCTTGATAATACGACCCAAGTGCTTCACTCCTATCGATAACAACTTCTCGGCTAAACAGCAGGATGATGTGCCGTGCAGCAAGCTGCACCGTCCTATTTTGCACCCAAACAAACATCTTGTCCGCTTATGCCATCAAATAGCCTGAAAATGAACCCCAAACACAACAGATAAAAAAAAGCCCCGCGGCAGTCGGCACGCTGGGGCTTGAACCTTCCTTGAGAGGAGAGGAGGAGACACTGTTTGGTCGATGCCGGAGCATCTGCACCACGAATTCAATTGCTGCTCATACTTGCAAACGGGTCAACCAGCACTATCTAGATCACGTTGTTTAGTACTACTGCCGATAAACGTTGCGCTTTACTATCAACAAGTCCGTCAGGCAAATGTCGGCTTGCTGTTGAAAAGCGAAACAAAAATTCTTGGGACACGCACTTCCGCTACAAACACAGGTTTTTGAACCGGACGACTTGCAACTGATGTGGAACGGCCCTTGCTACCGCCTTTTACCTTTTGTTCCTGCTTCTTTCCATAAGCAGCCAGAAGACGGAGTTCAGCAGCCAGTTCCGGGCGCGTTTGCGCAACCTGATTTGCCTTACTGAATAAAGTAAATACGGATTTGGAAGAGCCTTGGGCTGGTAACTTGAACATGATGTTTCCTTGAAATCACGCTATTTGCTTGGTTGATGAAGGTCAGTATAGGTACACTAGAGATATAAATCTAATTCCAATTTTGGATAGCTGTCATAAGTCGCATGAATGACGATATCCCGATTTCTTGTTTCGCTTTTTTGTCTTTTTAACGGTTTTCATAATGAGTTTTTTGACCCTGGATCTAAATCTGCTGCGCGTATTTGATGCAGTCATGACGGAACAGAATTTGACGCGTGCTGCAAACTTGCTCGCCATGACCCAACCTGCCGTATCCAACGCACTGCGGCGGTTGCGCGATACGCTCGGTGACGAGCTTGTCATCCGTACAGCGCATGGCGTGAAGCCGACCTCGCGTGCCGTTGAGTTGTGGCCGATCGTACGTCGTGCCCTGTCCGATCTCGAGGCCGCGGTCACCCCTGATACGTTTGATGTGTCGCGGGCTAACACGACCTTCCGCATGGCGATGGCAGACGCAACAGCGGCCTTGTGGCTGCCTTTTCTGGTTCGTGCGATCGAGATTGATGCCCCGGGCTTGAATGTCCGCATGGTGCCGCTCACAACGCGTGAGCCACGACCAATGCTTCTGCGGGGCGATATCGATCTGGCGATCGGGTTCTTTCCTGGCGTTGCGGCCCAGCTCGCGAGTGGACAAAACACGGCGGTGTCGCAGATCCGTCACGAGCGTCTTTACACCGGCGAGTATGTTTGTGTGATGCGCAAAAATCACCCGTTGGCCAAAGGTGAACTGACGCTCGACACTTACTGTGAAGCGCATCATTTGCTCGTCAGTTTCTCAGGCCGTGCAAAAGGCTTGATGGATGATGCCTTGAATGAGCTTGGCAGAGAGCGACGCATCCTTTTGACTGTGAATCAGTTTTTCACTGCAGGCAAAGTAGTGGCCAGTTCGGATCTCATCACCGTACTGCCACGCCATCTGATTGCTGCGACAGGGATGGAACAATCCCTGATCGCGAAGAAACTGCCTTTTGTCTTGCCAGAAGTCCACGTAGACATGTTGTGGCATGAACGTGATGCACGTAACCCTGCCCACAAGTGGTTACGTGAGCAGTTAAGTCTGAGCACTCACGAAGGCATCAGTAAAACTGCCAAGCCCAAGTAATCGATTTTTTTCAAAAGTCCCGCGTTAGCGGGATTTTTCTTATTTGCGCTCTAATTTTGAACATCATCCGACACGAATAGCGCAAATATTTCCTGTTATCTGACAACAAGAACGGTTTTTCACGGTGTTTCCTCCTTATTCCAGCGGTATTTGAACTCGCTTCTTGAACGTGGGGTCTGATTAACTCACCACTCACAAAAAACAGAGAAGAGAGATGGCTATGTCACGCGCAAAAAGAATAATGATGTGGAGCGGGATCAGCCTGGTGGCGATCTTTGTTTTCTTGCTGGTCATCCTCCTGACCTTCGACTGGAACAGGGCCAAGCCCCTGATCAACGAAAAAGTCAGCGACGCGACCGGCAGGCCATTTGCCATCAATGGCGACTTGTCGCTGACTTGGGAACGAGGTTTACTCAAGACCGATACCTGGCGTGACTGGATACCAGTACCACGACTCAGCGCGAAAGACGTCGTCATGGGCCAACCAGAATGGTCCAAACAAAAAGAGAACATGGCGGAGGTCGGTCACATTGTTTTCTCTGTCAATCCCCTTCCTTTACTCGCAAAAAATATCGTCATTCCTTCGCTGCAGCTTGACGATCCCAAAGTGGTGCTCGAACGTCTGAAAGACGGACGCAACAACTGGACCTTCAAGGAAAGTGATGATGGTCCTTCACAATGGACACTGGATCTGCAGCGCCTGTTGTTCTACAAGGGCGAAATTGCACTGAAAGACGAGATCAAAAAGATCGATGCCAAAGCTACGGTCGATACGCTTGATCCGTCCAAAGACAGTAACTATGTCATTGGTTGGAAGTTGTCGGGCACCTTCAACGGCGCACGCATCGGTGGTGAGGGCAAGGTTGGTGAGTTGCTGGCTTTGAAGAATGTTGACAAGCCTTTTCCATTACAGGCAAGTCTTACCGTCGGCAAAACTGCTATCGCCGTGAGTGGTTCCGTCACCAAACCGCAAGATCTGGCAGCAGTCGATATGCGACTCAAACTGTCCGGACCAAGCATGGCGGACTTATATCCATTGACCGGCATTACGCTACCAAAAACACCGGAATATTCAACGGAAGGGCGTTTGATTGGTACGACCAATGATCTTGGCGGCAAATGGACCTATGAAAATTTCAAAGGGAAGATGGGCAGCAGTGATATCGGTGGATCGCTGACCTATGAAGGCAAACAACCGCGGCCACTTCTGTCAGGTACCGTCGTTTCCAACATGCTCAACTTTGCGGATCTGGGGCCGATCATTGGTGCGGATTCGAACGAAAGCAAGCGTGAGCGCGGTGTGAGCACAACACAGCCGGCTGACAAGATTTTACCTGTCGAGAAATTTACGACGGATCGTTGGGACAGCATCGATGCCGATGTGCAGATTACCGGCCGCAAGATTGTGAAAGACGAATCTTTGCCAATTGATAATCTCAGCACACACCTGAAACTTAAAGATAGCGTCGTGACTTTAACGCCACTGAAGTTTGGTATGGCGGGGGGCACGTTGACCTCCAACATCAAAATGGATGGCAGTAATCCAACCATCAAGGCAGAAGCAAAGGTTTCTGCACGTGGTTTGAAGCTCAAACAGTTGTTCCCGACCTTTCAACCGATGCAGGCGAGCTTTGGCGAGGTGAACGCTGATACGTCTCTGTCTGCCACAGGGGATTCGATTGCGAGCTTCCTGGCGGGTTCTAATGGCGAAATCAAGGCACTCATCAACGATGGCACCATCAGCAAGCTGCTTCTTGAACAAATTGGCTTAAATGTCGGCAATATTGTGTTGTCGACCTTGTTCGGGGATAAGCAGGTTCAGTTGAACTGTATGGCAACGGATCTTGTGGTGGAAAATGGCTTGATCAAGACGAGAACATTGATCGTCGATACCGAGGATGCCGTCATGAATGTGACAGGTGAAATCAATCTGGCAACAGAACAATTGAATCTGACGATTCGTCCGGAGAGCAAAGGACTTCGTATTGTCTCGTTGCGGGCACCTTTGTACGTCAATGGCACCTTCAAGAATCCTGGCGTAGGGGTGGACAAGGGTGTGCTGGCTTTGAAGGCTGGCGGGGCTGTGGCTTTAGGTGTCGTAGCACCCATTACTGCATTGCTGCCGCTCATCAACGTGGGTAGCCAGGAAGAAAGCCAATGTGCAGCGTTGTTGAAGCAGGCAAAAGAACGCCCTGTTGCGCCACCACCAGGTAAAACCAGCAAAAAAGCGACTAAATAATTTTTTAGATTGAATCAAGTGAAGCCGGCTACGAAGTAGTCGGCTTTTTTTATTTCAACTGTTCTTCGATTTTTTTCAGTCCGACGTTTTTCTTGTGAAAAGTAGCTTGTTTTATGTGCCGTACCGTGAAGTCTGTGATGTTGGTTTTTAATTCTTTTGTTTATATATATGAATAGTAGTAATAGTTAACGCAGGCCTGTTTCTGTGGATAACCGTAATAACGTCATTGAAATCATGTATTTACAGATTTTATAAATTCATGAACAAGCCGTGTATGACTACGGGACAGTTTCTGTATAAATATTCCCGTCAGTTTTTCCACAGCGATCTCCACAAGCTATCCCATGTTTGTACAGAGACTTATCCACAGGCTGTTCCAATGGATAGCTACTGGTGAAAAGGGTACGCCGTGATAATCTTGATGTCCATTTTGTTTCCATTATCCGGGTAATTTCCTTTTCTCTTCCTTCTTGAGGGACGGCACGATGTCAACTACTTCGCTTCCAGTCATTGGGCATTTTATTAATGGTCAGCATGTTAAGGATGAAGGCAGTCGTCAGAAAGTATTTAATCCTGCATCCGGAAAAGTCAGTGCCGAAGTTGTTCTTGCTAATGAGGCAACTGTACAAAAGGTAGTAAGTATTGCTAAAAATGCAGCACCTGGCTGGGCTGAAACAGCACCACTTAAACGTGGCAGGATTCTCTTCAAGTTCAAGGAATTGATCGAGCGGCATCATGATGATCTGGCCGCGGCTATTACGCGTGAGCATGGCAAGGTTTTTTCTGATGCCAAAGGTGAAGTCACGCGTGGTCTAGAAGTGGTCGAATTTGCTTGTGGCATTCCGCATCTACTCAAAACGCAATTCACGGACAACATTGGCGGCGGGATCGATAACTGGAATCTGCGTCAGCCTTTGGGTGTGACGGCTGGTATCACGCCTTTCAATTTTCCTTTCATGGTGCCGATGTGGATGGCACCTGTTGCGTTGGCCACCGGGAATGCCTTCATTCTCAAACCATCCGAACGTGATCCTTCACCATCCTTGATGGTGGCGGAGCTGTTGAAAGAAGCAGGTTTACCGGATGGCGTATTCAATGTGTTGCAGGGTGACAAGGCGGCTGTTGATGGCTTGCTGACGCATCCGGATGTACGCGCGGTTTCGTTTGTTGGGTCGACACCGATTGCCGAACATATCTATGCAACGGGTACCGCAAGAAAGGGAAGTTATCCTTTGCGGGTGCAGGCCTTGGGCGGTGCCAAAAACCATTTGGTCGTGATGCCGGACGCCAACCTGGATCAGGCAGTCGATGCATTGATGGGCGCTGCCTATGGTTCGGCGGGTGAGCGATGCATGGCTATTTCCGTCGCGGTAGCAGTTGGTTCGATTGCCGATCGTCTGGTGGAGGCATTGATCCCTCGTGTTCAATCTCTGAAGATCAAGAATGGTATGGAAGCCGATGCTGAAATGGGACCGGTGGTGAGTGCCGTTCATAAAGCCAAGATCGAAGGCTATATCAAGGAAGGTGTTGATGCTGGGGCAAAGCTGCTGGTCGATGGCCGTGGCTTGGTCGTGTCAGGCCACGAAGAAGGATTTTTCCTTGGTGGAAGCTTGTTTGATCAGGTCACGCCCAATATGTCGATTTACCGCGACGAGATATTTGGACCTGTTCTTTGTATCGTTCGGGTACCGGATCTGGGTGCTGCCATCGAACTGATCAATGGACATGAGTTTGGGAATGGTGTTGCCTTGTTCACCTCGGATGGCAATACTGCCCGAGAGTTTTCGCGCCGCATAGAAGTGGGGATGGTGGGGATCAACGTACCTATTCCTGTACCGATGGCCTGGCATTCCTTTGGTGGATGGAAGCGATCGATGTTTGGTGATGTGCATGCCTACGGGGAAGAGGGCATCCGTTTTTACACGCGCTATAAATCCATCATGCAACGTTGGGCCGCTTCAATTGAAAAAGGCGCCGAGTTTGCGATGCCGACCAGCAAGTAATGCTTAGCTGAGTAACGATTGAGTTTTTAAGTACGTTTCACGTGAAACATAGATAGCTGGCTGTATGACGGATTATGTATTTCTAGGTATCGCAGCATTATTAGCTGGTTTAATTGATGCGGTAGTTGGCGGGGGCGGGTTGATTCAAGTACCCGCCCTTTTTTCGGCCCTACCCAACACCACGCCGGCCACATTGCTGGGAACGAACAAGCTTGCCAGTGTCTGGGGTACGGCTGCCGCTGCGCATGGATATGCAAAAAGAATTCGGGTGCATTGGGGTGCTGCTCTGCCTGCTGCGCTGTCTGCTTTCTTACTTTCTTTTGTTGGTGCTTATACCGTTACCCATGTCTCGGGCGATTTCTTTCGCAAGCTATTGCCACTCGTTCTGGTTGCCGTTGCGATCTATACGTTTAGTAAGAAGGATTTTGGAAAAGTGCATGCGCCGGTACATGCAGGAAATGCCGAGAGGATGATCGCCATTTTGATTGGCGGGGCGATTGGTTTTTATGATGGCTTCTTCGGCCCTGGAACGGGTAGCTTCCTGGTGTTTTTGTTTGTTCGGTTTTTTGGATTCGATTTTCTCGGCGCATCGGCGGTCGCCAAGATTGTGAACGTTGCGTGCAATACTTCCGCCTTGCTCTGGTTTGGATATAGCGGGCATTTATTGTGGCAACTTGGCTTGCTGATGGCCGTTTGTAATGTGGCGGGATCCTTGATCGGAATTCGACTGGCGGTGAAGTATGGAAGTGGCTTCGTCCGAATTCTGTTTCTCGTAGTCGTGTCGGCGCTGATTCTTAAAACGACATGGGATGCCTTTCTAAAATAAGACACTGTTTCACGTGAAACAGTGTCGTACTTTAGTGGAAAGTAACTCCGCCTCGGAATTTAAGTCGAAAAGACTTTATAATCTCGCCTCTGTTTAACGTCTCCTCGAGGCGCATCATGCTCTTTCCTACAAAATTTGATGTCATTGTTGTTGGTGGCGGCCACGCCGGAACCGAGGCTGCGCTAGCTTCCGCTCGCATGGGCCAGGCGACATTGCTACTGACGCACAATATTGAGACTCTCGGTCAAATGTCGTGCAACCCATCCATCGGTGGAATAGGGAAGGGTCATCTGGTCAAGGAAGTGGATGCGATGGGCGGTGCGATGGCCATTGCCACTGATGAGGCTGGTATTCAGTTCCGTATTCTAAATTCTTCCAAAGGTCCAGCAGTACGGGCAACACGTGCGCAAGCTGACCGTATTCTCTACAAACAAGCAATTCGTTCGCGTCTCGAAAATCAGCCCAATCTTTGGTTGTTCCAGCAAGCGGTGGATGACCTGATTGTCGAAGGCGATCGCGTCGTTGGTGCGGTTACTCAAGTCGGTATCCGTTTTCAGGCCAAAGCTGTTGTTCTGACTGCAGGTACTTTCCTCGACGGGAAGATCCACGTTGGTATGAATAACTACTCGGCCGGTCGTGCGGGCGATCCGCCGGCAGTCTCGTTATCGGCGCGTCTCAAGGAATTGAAGCTGCCGCAAGGTCGTCTGAAAACCGGTACGCCTCCACGGATCGATGGTAGGACCATCGATTTCTCGGTCATGGAAGAGCAACCGGGTGATCTGGATCCGGTACCGGTTTTTTCGGTGATGGGTAATGCGGCCATGCACCCCAAACAGATGCCTTGCTGGATTACGCATACCAATGAAAAAACGCATGACATCATTCGCGGCGGTCTCGACCGCAGCCCGATGTACACCGGTGTGATCGAAGGGGTAGGTCCGCGCTATTGCCCATCGATTGAAGACAAGATTCATCGTTTCGCCAGCAAAGATTCGCACCAGATTTTTCTGGAGCCGGAAGGACTGACCACCAACGAGTTTTATCCGAACGGGATTTCCACGAGCTTGCCATTCGATGTGCAACTCGATCTGGTGCGTTCAATGCGCGGGATGGAAAACGCGCATATCCTGCGTCCCGGCTACGCGATCGAATACGATTACTTTGATCCGCGCGGCTTGAAAGCATCGCTGGAAACCAAGGTCATTCAAGGTTTGTTCTTTGCCGGTCAGATCAATGGCACGACGGGTTACGAAGAAGCGGCTGCACAAGGTATGTTGGCTGGTTTGAACGCCGCATTGCAAACGCAGGAGCGCGATGCTTGGACGCCACGCCGTGATGAAGCCTATCTGGGCGTGCTGGTTGATGATCTGATAACAAAGGGTGTGTTGGAGCCTTATCGCATGTTCACCAGTCGTGCCGAGTATCGCTTGAGTCTGCGTGAAGACAATGCCGATATGCGCTTGACTGAAATCGGTCGCACGCTGGGCTGTGTCGGCGATGCGCAATGGGCTGCGTTTGAAACCAAGCGTGAAGCCGTGGCAAAGGAGCTGGAACGTTTGCGTTCAACCTGGGTGAATCCACGTATTCTCGCGCAGGCTGAAGCAGAACGTGTTTTAGGCAAAGCGATTGAGCGAGAGTATGCGCTCGCTGACCTATTGCGTCGCCCGAATGTCAGCTATGAATCACTGATTACACTGACCGGGATGGATGGACAGGCCCTAGGTGGCCCAGGCGTGGAGAATGCAGCCGTACGCGAGCAGGTCGAGATTCAACTGAAGTACGCGGGTTACATCGATCGGCAGGCTAAAGAAGTCGAGCGCCATGATCACTATGAGAATCTGAAGCTGCCTGCTACCTTCGATTACATGGAAGTCAAAGGCCTGTCGTTCGAAGTACGTCAGAAACTGTGCAACCACAAACCGGAAACTCTGGGGCAGGCATCGCGCATTTCCGGCGTGACGCCGGCCGCGATTTCCTTGTTGCTCGTGCACCTTAAAAAGGGCGGCTTCAAGGAATTTGCGTCACTTCCTGCATCTGAAGCTGCATGAAGCCACTGGATCAAACGGCGCTGATGGCGCAACTGGCCGACGGTGCGCGCGCCTTGTCACTGCAACTGAGCGATGCGCAGCTGCAAAAGCTGATCGATTATCTGGGCCTGATGGTCAAATGGAATGCTGTCTATAACCTGACGGCCGTACGTGATCCGGCGCAGATGGTGGTGCAACACTTGCTTGATTCTCTGGCCGCTGTTACCGCATTCGATGGTGCTGAATATGTGCTGGATGTTGGTGCTGGCGGTGGCTTGCCTGGAATCGTTCTGGCGATCTGGGCAAAGGAAGCACAACCCGCATTACGTCTGACCATGATCGACACCGTGCACAAGAAGACGGCGTTCCTGACGCAAGTGAAAGCCGAACTTGGTTTATCGAATGTGCAGGTACAGACAGGACGTGTCGAGCAATGGCAGGCACCGCAACTATTCGACGTGATTACGTCACGTGCGTTTGCCGAACTCAATGACTTCGTGACGTGGTCTCAGCATTTGTTGAAAGAAGGCGGACGCTTCATCGCACTGAAAGGCGTCGCACCGAATGAAGAAGTGGCACGCTTGCCCGCAGGCTGGCAAGTTACGGAAGTACGCGCACTGCATGTGCCAAGTTTGAATGCAGAACGTCATCTGGTTTTCATCGAAAGGGAAACATCATGAAACGGCTTCTGATCATTGGTGCAATGCTGGCAGCATGCTTGTCGAATTCGGCTATCGCGCAGGAAGTGCGCGTGGTACCCAAGGTCGATCTCGCAAAGTATGTGGGTGTCTGGTACGAGATTGCGCGCTTTCCAAATCGCTTTCAGGACCAGTGCACGGGAAATGTCACCGCGCAGTATCGCAAGCGCAGCGATGGTGATATCGATGTCATCAACCGCTGCAAACAAAAGGATCATTCCACGGACGAAGCGATCGGGCGCGCACGTGTTGAGGATGCGATCACCAATGCACGCTTGAAGGTGCGCTTTGCACCTGACTGGCTGGGCTGGATTCCCTTTGTCTGGGCCGACTACCTGGTCATTGATCTGGCGGACGATTACTCGTATGCGGTCGTTGGCGAGCCCTCGCGTGAATACCTCTGGGTTTTATCGCGTACGCCAACCATGCCGGATGCAACGTATGAGGCGATCGTCAATCGTGCCACCGAGCAGGGCTTTGATACGGCCAAATTGAAGAAGACACCGCAGCAACCCTGATTATTTTCCCGATCGGCACGGCGTCGCATCGATCACCAACCAGAACGAGAACATGGCAAAAATCTTTTGTGTCGCCAATCAAAAAGGCGGTGTCGGTAAAACCACCACAGCAGTCAATCTTGCAGCAGGCCTGGCCAAACTGAATCAACGTGTATTGCTGGTCGATCTGGACCCACAGGGCAATGCCACGATGGGTGCCGGCATCAACAAGGCAGAACTCAAATCTTCCATCTATGAAGTCATGCTCGGCATGGCCGATGTGGTTACTGCGCGTACGCGTTCGGAAACCGGACACTTCGATGTCTTGCCGGCCAATCGTGAGCTGGCAGGTGCCGAAGTCGAAATGGTCGAACTCGACAATCGCGAAAAGCGTTTGAAAGATGCTTTGGCAGCGGTCGATGCTGAATACGATTTCATGCTGATCGATTGTCCGCCTGCATTGTCGATGCTGACGCTGAACGGTCTATGCGCAGCGCATGGCGTCATCATTCCGATGCAATGTGAGTACTATGCGCTGGAAGGTTTGTCCGATCTGGTCAACACCATCAAGAAGGTACACGCCAAGCTCAATCCGGATCTCAAGATCATTGGTTTGCTGCGCGTGATGTTCGATCCGCGCATGACCTTGTCGCAGCAAGTCTCGGTGCAACTCGAGCAGCATTTTGGCGATAAGGTTTTCCGCTCCATCATCCCGCGTAATGTGCGTTTGGCTGAGGCGCCGTCTTACGGTATGCCCGGCATCAATTTCGATCCGGCATCCAAAGGGGCACAAGCCTATATCGCCTTTGGTGCAGAGATGATCGACCGCATCAAGACGCTGTAACGCAACGCAGCATTCTCCGCAGCGCAGTGCGCGCGGATATTTATCAAACAGGAACAACGAATACCATGGCTACAAAAAAACAGAAGGGGCTCGGACGCGGGCTCGACGCCTTGCTGGGCGGCGGCAGTGATTTCAATGAAGCGGTCGCTACTATTCCCGGTGCGCCTTCGACGCTGTCCGTGACCGACATGCAAGCAGGTAAGTATCAGCCACGTACACGCATGGATGAAGGTGCGCTTAACGAGCTGGCTGCATCGATCAAGGCACAAGGTCTTTTGCAGGCGATTCTGGTACGTCCGATTGCATCCAGCGGCCCACGTCAACGCTACGAAATCATCGCCGGTGAACGCCGCTTCCGTGCGGCTCAGCTGGCCGGTTTGACCGAAGTGCCGGTGCTGGTCAAGGAAGTCGACGACGAAGCCACGGCGGCGATGGCGCTGATTGAAAACATTCAGCGCGAAGATCTCAATCCGCTGGAAGAAGCGCAAGGCATTCATCGCCTGATCGCTGACTTCAACTTTACACATGAGCAGGCCGCCACGGCAGTCGGCCGCTCGCGCAGCGCGGTGTCGAACCTGTTGCGCTTGTTGAACCTGGCCAAACCGGTTCAGACCATGTTGATGGCAGGTGATATTGACATGGGACATGCACGCGCCTTGCTGGCGGTGGATTCCGCTACCCAAATTTCGCTGGCCAATCAGATCGTCGCCAAGCGCATGTCGGTGCGGGATGCAGAAAAGCTGGTCACAAAAACCACGGTGGAGCAAAGTACCTCGGCCAAACCGCGCCTGAAAGAAAAGTCGCGTGATATCACGCGTCTGGAAGAAGAGTTGTCAGACGCCTTAGCGACCACGGTTCTCATCAAACTCGGCGCAAAAAACAAAGGGCAATTGACCGTGGACTTTGCAAATCTGGATGCATTGGACGACATCATTGCGCGTTTGCGCGGCGGGAAATAATTTCCTGTTGGAAATTTAACAACAGGCCGTGAGCTTGCACCATAAGTACGAGTCGCGCACCAACACAGCGTTGTTACGGTGCAATAACCACAATCATCTCGTTTCATTGCACCGCAAACGTTTGACGCTGTCGTTGTAAAGCCCTTATAATCCTCGGGCTTCACGGAGCGCAAGAGTTTGCATTAACTTCAACTCAGGAAGCGGACGACGTAAAAGCCGCTGAACTGTACCTTCTGGATTTGCCATGCTGCCCGTCGTCCTCATGCAACTTGTGGCCACGGTTATCTGCAGCGCGATCGCCGGTTTGATAGTCGGTCTGCCAGGGTTCTATTCTGCTTTGTTGGGTGGCTTGTGCTGCGTGGTGCCAAACGGTCTGTTTGCCTTGCGGCTTTATATCGCCGCACAAATGAATAGAACGGTCAGCCCCAACATTTTTTTTGTGGGCGAATTTGTAAAGCTTGGCGTGACGGCTGTTGCTCTCTGGGCAGTCGTTCATTATTACCATGATGTCAATGTGCTGGCGCTAGTCGCTGCCTTCATTGTGGTACTGAAAAGTTACATCATCTTATTATTTAGGCACTGACATGGCGACTGAATTAGCTGCTGGCGCTGCACACGCACCGACCGCTACCGAATACATCAAGCATCACCTCGGGCATCTGTCGAACGGGCATCAACATAGTGTGGTCGATTTTTCGATTTTCAACTTTGATACCATTTTCTGGGCGGTCACGATGGGTGTGATCGGCAGTTTCGTGATGTATCTGGCCGCTCGCAAGGCAACGGCTGGTGTGCCAGGTCGCTTCCAGGCGGCAGTCGAAATGCTGGTCGAAATGGTGGATAACCAGGCCAAGTCGATCATCCATGGCAATCGCACGTTCATTGCGCCGCTGGCCTTGACGGTTTTTGTCTGGGTCGCCCTGATGAACTGTCTGGATTTCCTGCCGGTCGACATGTTTGCGCAGGCTTTCCATTATTTTGGCGTTGAACATATTTTCCCGTATCACCGCGTCGTTCCAACCGCTGACCTGAATGCGCCTTTGGGCATGGCACTCGGCGTGTTTGCTCTGATGCTGTACTACGGTATCAAGATCAAAGGGTTCGGCGGCTGGTTGCATGAGTTGTTTGCAGCGCCGTTCGGCATCTGGTTGGCACCAGCCAACTTTTTGCTCAACCTGGTTGAATACGCAGCGAAAACCGTTTCGCTCGCAATGCGGTTGTTCGGCAACATGTATGCAGGTGAGTTGATCTTCCTGCTGATCGCGCTGCTGGGTAGCATGGCAACGGCGTTTGGCTTCATTGGCCACGTCATTGCAGGATCGATATGGGCAATCTTCCATATCCTGATCGTTTTCTTGCAAGCTTTCATTTTCATGATGCTGACGCTGGTGTACCTCGGCCAGGCACATGAAGGGCATTGATCAAGATTTGTTGTCGTAGTAAATCAGTTTTGTTTTTATATTTTGTTTTAACTTTAACTTTGAAGGAATTGTCATGACTGACGTCGCATTCGTTGCACTGGCTTGTGGTTTTATCATCGGTTTGGGCGCTATTGGTGCATCTATCGGTATCGCGATCATGGGCGGTAAATACCTGGAAGCGTCTGCACGCCAACCAGAACTGATGAACGCACTGCAAACCAAGATGTTCCTGCTGGCTGGTCTGATCGATGCTGCATTCCTGATCGGTGTTGGTGTTGCGCTGCTGTTCGCGTTCGCTAACCCATTCATCGCGTAATTTAACGTTACTGTCGATTCTCATCTGCCGAACCATCGGGTTCGGCACTCGTTATTCTTGAGAAGGAAATCACTGTGAACTTAAATGCAACCTTGTTTGCACAGTTCGTGGTCTTCTTCATCTTGGCACTCTTCACGATGAAATTCGTGTGGCCGCCACTGATGAAAGCACTCGATGAGCGTGCTGCGAAGATCGCGGATGGTTTGGCTGCAGCAGAGCGCGGCAAGTCTGATCTGGCTATCGCTGAAAAGCGTGCTCAGGCAGAAGTCGCCGCAGCACAGGAAGCTGGCCAAAAGCGTATCAGCGATGCTGAAGCGCGCGGTCAGAGCATCATCGACGACGCTAAAAAGACAGCATCTGAAGAAGCCGCACGTATCATCGCTGCAGCCAAAGCCGATGCCGATCAGCAAGTTACCCAGGTTCGCGAAGCATTGCGTGACCAGGTTGCCACTTTGGCAGTCAAGGGTGCCGAGCAGATCCTGAAGCGCGAAGTCAATGCTGCGGCTCACGCCGATCTGTTGAACCAACTGAAAACCGAGCTGTAATCATGGCAGAACTCGCAACGATTGCCCGTCCTTACGCCGAAGCTCTGTTCCGTGTGGCGAAATCCGCCGATCTGAATGGCTGGTCCGTTCTGGTGACCGAAATGGGTCAGGTTGCAGCGCATCCAGAAGTACATGCGCTGGCACACAACCCAAAAGTTTCGGATACCGACATCGCTGCCGTGTTTATCTCGGCATTGAAGTCACCGGTTGGTGCGGAAGCGAAAAATTTCATCAGCATGCTGGTTGAAAACGATCGTCTGACCTTGCTGCCCGAAATCGCCGAGCAATTCCACGCATTGAAAAATGCCGAAGAAGGTGCCGCCGATGCCGAGATCGTCAGCGCATTCGAGCTGTCGCAGGCGCAGGTGTCCGATCTGGTCGCTTCGCTGGAAAAGAAATTCGGCCGCAAGCTCAATCCGACTGTCACCGTGGATAACACGTTGATTGGCGGTGTGCGCGTCGTTGTCGGTGATGAAGTGCTCGATACCTCGGTGCGCGCCAAGCTGCAACAGATGCATGTTGCGCTGACTGCCTGATCGTCCGTGCCCTCAAGCCCAAGCTACAGAGAAAATTTTAGGAGTTTATATGCAACTCAACCCGTCTGAAATCAGCGAGCTGATCAAGAGCCGGATTCAAGGCCTTGGCGACAACGCTGAGATTCGCAATCAAGGCACGGTGATTTCCGTGTCCGACGGTATCTGCCGCATTCACGGTCTGTCCGAAGTCATGCAAGGCGAAATGCTGGAATTCCCGGGCAACACCTTCGGCCTCGCGCTG
>Ga0308164_10000600_pt1 | contig 53624 bp, 45 predicted proteins | sample PhyTR2_FD_201031 | JGI IMG/M metagenome (GOLD analysis project Ga0308164, IMG submission 201031) | Phyllosphere microbial communities from UC Gill Tract Community Farm, Albany, California, United States - DLSLT.R2 | ecosystem: Host-associated > Plants > Phyllosphere > Unclassified | place: USA... | reverse complement strand
TTTTTTTCGCTCCTCTCTAATCTCTAAACCCGCTTTTCAATATTTACCGATCCTTCCGAACCGGGTTGCAAAGGTAATCACTTTTTCTTTACCCGCAAGAACTATTTTAAAATAATTCTAAACCCCTTCTCCTATCTCTTTCACCGTTATCCCTTCCTCCGAAGCGGGTTGCAAAAGTAGAAAAAAAAGGGCAATACGCAAACCCCAAACATAAAAATACGCCGTCAGCTTGCATAACTTATTTATTATCAACAAGAAAAAATTAAAGCAACCATCAAACTTTTTACCCGAAAAGGTGTTAGCCGAAAATCTATACTGATGGCTATAAGAAAAAACGGATCGACTTATACTATTATATACTTATCCGTATCTACGAAAAATGCTTTAATTACGGCAGAAAAAGCCCGGATTTGAAAAACCGTTCTTAATTAGCTAAACCCGACCCTAATGGAAAACCCGCAAGCTGAGGAACGAAGCGAGGATTTGAAATGAAGGGCGGGACTAACATATAATAGTAGCACAAGTCCTGCTTTTCTAATACCTATTATATATGTTAAAAATTGTTAACTCATATTTAGTACTGAATTGCTTTGCATAGATTAGCACCCAATTGTTTTTATTGATGTTATCGTATTATTAATTATCTTTGCAGAATGTTTAAAGTTAAACACTTAATTATTTTAGTATTTGTTGCCGCTATTGGTTTGGCGGGTTGTAAGAGCCGTTTCGAAAAACTAAGGGCAAGTAATGATGTTGCAAAAAAATATCAGGAGGCCATTAGGTTATATAATAAGCGTGATTTTAGTAAAGCGTTAGTATTATTTGAAGATTTATCTCAAAAGTATCGTGGCAGAGAACAAGCAGAAGGCTTGAACTTTTATTATGCAAATACATTATATAAATTGCAGGATTATACCACGGCGAGATACCAATTTAAAAGCTTTGCTGATACGTACCCTGCCAGTAAGGATGCTGAAGAGGCACGTTACATGGCTGCGTATTGCTATTATTTAGAATCGCCTGTTTTTTCATTAGATCAGGAAAATACTTATAAAGCTATTGATGCACTTCAGTTGTTTATTAACTTATACCCAACAAGTGAGCGTGCTGCTGCCGCCGCAAAATATATTGGTACTTTGAGAGGGAAATTAGAAGATAAAGCTTTCGAAAATGCTAAAATGTATTTGACAACAGGACCCAGCAATGTTGAAAATTACAGAGCCGCAGTTATTGCATTAAAAAATGCGCAGCGGGATTATCCTGATATCAGATATGCTGAAGAAATGGATTTTTTAATGATTAAGTCGCAATACATGTATGCTAAAAACAGTATTCCTGTTCGCCAGCAAGACAGGTATAATGAGGCTGTTGATTTATATAACGAATTTACTTCGAGCTACCCTGACAGCAAATTTACGAATGACGCTAAACAACTCAAGGCTGATATTGAAGCCGGCATTGTAACTAACAAGCAAGAAATGGCATTATTCGCTGCTGAACAGGCAAAATACTTAGAAATGCTTAAAAGAACCGGCAAAATTAAAGACACTGCCAAAGTAAATAACACCACAGATATTAAAAACAAGTAACACATGAATACTAACAAACCTGCTGTACCGAATACTACCGTTACCAGAAATGTACACGATTTAGATAAAACGACTGATAATTTATATGAATCGTTAGTTGTTATTGCTAAGAGAGCAAATCAAATTTCAAATAATATGAAAGAAGAATTGCACGGTAAATTAGCAGAATTTGCATCGAGCAATGATAATTTGGAAGAGATTTTCGAGAATCGTGAGCAAATCGAAATCAGTAAGCATTACGAGCGTATGCCTAAACCTGTATTGGTTGCAATTGATGAATTTTTGAATGAAAAAATTTATCATAGAAATCCCGCTAAAGAGCAAAAATAATTAGCACAGGGCACAACATGCTCAATAATAAAAACATAATCCTTGGCGTTTGCGGCAGCATAGCCGCGTACAAGTCGGCCTTTTTGGTACGGCTTTTGGTTAAAGCCGGTGCAAACGTTAAGGTTATTCTAACTCCTGACGGCGCAAATTTCATTACGCCGCTTACACTTGCTACACTTTCTAAAAATCCTGTTTACACCCAATACTTTGAAGAAGAAACAGGTGTTTGGAGCAATCACGTAGAATTGGGTTTATGGGCTGATCTGATTATCATTGCTCCAATAAGCGCTAACACGCTTGCCAAACTAGCTACGGGGATTTGCGATAACCTTTTAACTGCTGTATATCTTTCTGCAAAATGTCCGGTGTATGTTGCACCGGCAATGGATTTGGATATGTGGAAGCATGAAAGTACGCAGATTAATATCGATAGGATTACAAGCTTCGGCAATATTGTTATAGCACCCGGAAGTGGCGAGTTGGCCAGTGGTTTAGTCGGCGAAGGGCGGATGGCAGAGCCTGATGATATTTTATCATTTTTGAACTACCGCATTGCAAAATTAATGCCTTTGTTTGGTAAAAGTGTTATGGTTACTGCCGGACCAACTTATGAAGCAATAGACCCCGTTCGGTTTATCGGCAATCACTCATCAGGGAAAATGGGATTTGCAATTGCTGATGAATTTGTAAAACTTGGCGCTAATGTTACCTTGATAGCAGGTCCAACTGCCGAAAAAGCAAAACAAACATTAAAAAGAGTCGATGTAATTAGCGCTGAAGATATGTTCGAGGCCTGTAATGCGATTTTTGAAAATGCGGATATTACGGTGATGTGCGCAGCTGTTGCTGATTACAAACCTAAGACAGTTGCAAGCCAGAAAATTAAGAAGCATGATAGTGACCTAGTATTGCAGTTAGAAAAAACGAAAGATATTTTAGCATCTTTAGGTAAAATAAAAAGGAATAATCAACTCCTGGTTGGCTTCGCTTTGGAAACCAATGATGAAGAAAATTACGCCAAAGGTAAATTGGAAAAGAAAAATCTTGATTTAGTTATTTTGAATTCATTGAATGATAAAGGCGCCGGCTTTAAATCAGATACAAATAAAATTACTATTTTTAATAAAGCACTTGAAAAAACTGTATTCGAGATGAAGTCGAAAACAGAAGTGGCTAAAGATATTTGTGAGGCTATTCTAAAAATAATTAAATGATAAAAAAAATTCTTTGCTTGGTTCTGTTTTTCGGTTTTGGCAAATTACAAGCACAAGAGCTTAATGCGAGGGTGCAACTATTGGCGCCGCAGGTATCGAACATAAGTAAGCCAATGTTAGATGCCTTACAAAAAACCATCAGAGATTTTTTAAATAATAATAAATTCAGTAACGAAACTTATAAGCCGCAAGAACGGATTGACTGCAATTTTGTGATCACTATCAATTCCTGGGATGGTGGTTCGGGTTATACTGCTGAAGCACAAATTCAAAGTAGCAGACCTGTTTTTAACAGTACATACAACACTACCTTGTTAAATATGAGCGATAAAAACTTCGACTTTAACTTTAACGATGGCTCAGTTATCGATTTCTCTGATCAAAATTATATTTCGAATATCAGTTCACTCCTCACCTACTATGCTTATACAATAATTGGGCTCGACAAAGACAGCTTCAGTAAAATGGGAGGTACGCCATATTTTAAAAAAGCACAAACCATTATTAACCTTGCGCAAACATCAGGCAATAGCGGGTGGAGAGCTGCAGATGGTTTACGAAATCGTTTTTGGTTCAATGAGAATACTTTAAATCCAATTTTTAGTGAGCTTAGAAGTTTTATCTACAGCTATCACTTTAGCGGTCTGGACCAGTTAACAGATAACGATAAAGGTTTAATGCCAATTGTTGGTGCACTAAACGGGTTGCAACAAATGGACAAACAGAAGCTCGGTTCCATTTTCCCTAATGTTTACTTTGCTACGAAAGCTGAAGAAATAACAAATATATTATCTAAACTAAATACCCAGGAACGCATGAAAGCCTATAATATGTTGTCGGAGATTGATCCTGCAAATATTGGCAAATATGAAGGACTAAAACAAAACTAAAAGGTTCTTTTGCACCGCTCTTCCTTAACTGACATTGCACTTGCTAAATTAAGTATTACGACTGGTTTCAACCCTGGCGTATTTCTAAAATGAAAAATTAATAAATACTTAGGCTATAATTAAATTTCATTTCCCGTCTCGAGAAAAAACATCTTTTCGCATTGATTAAATTCAATGCAACATTTGCCTATCACTCTTGTCTGTTAGTAAAACGGCAATATTTAAAAAAAAATTACAAAATATTTTGTTATTACGAATTACTTCGTACATTTGATTACGAAAAAATTCGTATAACTTGTAACATATGAGTAAAAACCACATCAAACCAACCGAAGGTGAAATGGAAATTTTACAGGTACTTTGGCAAAAGGGTCTCTGTACAGTTAGAGAAGTGCATGAGGCTTTGGATAAAAAAGATTCTGGCTATACCACTACTCTTAAATTGATGCAAATAATGCATGAGAAAGGGATGGTAGAAAGAGACACCAACCAAAAAACTCACATTTACAAAGCCATTGTTAATCAGGATAAAACAGAAAGACAACTGGTAAACAAAATGATAGATAATGTTTTTAACGGTTCGGCTGCAAGATTGGTAATGCAAGCTTTAGGAAATCATAGTGCAAGTGCAGATGAAATAGAGGAGATAAAAAAGTATTTAGAAAAATTAGAAAAAAACAGCTAATATGGAAACTTTAATACAACAATTTATCAAAGCATTCGGCTGGAGTTTAATAAACTCTTTATGGCAAAGTGCCGTTATCTACGGTGTTTTATTTTTGACTTTGCTGAGTCTGCCTAAACTTGCCGCTAGGTATAAACACAATTTGGCTTTTGGTTCTATCATACTAATGTTTGGTTGTTTTGGTTATAATTTTATTAGCCGGATGATTATCAATCTTGAAAATCAAAGCCCTGTTTCCGCTACAGAGAATCTCGCCTCTTATCAGTATTTTAATAACTTGCCGCAGAGTTTCAGCAGTAAAGCAGAACAATATTTCCCGCTTGTTATTACTTTTTATCTAATTGGAATTGCACTGCAGTTATTAGTAATCGGCAAAGGCTACAAACATCTTTCTCACCTGAAAAAAAATAGTTTGAGCAACGTTCCCGATGGTTGGAAAGTGATTTCTGAAAATGTTAAAAGTAATCTTAAAATTGGCAAAACAATCCGCTTTCATTTATCAGAGATTGTAAACGTTCCTTTGGTAATAGGTTATTTAAAGCCTGTGGTACTATTCCCGCTAGCGCTAGTTAATCAATTAGAGAATGATCAGGTTGAAGCAATACTTATTCACGAACTTTCTCACATCAGAAGAAATGACTTCCTTTTAAACCTGATCAAGACAGCTATTGAAACATTTCTATTTTATAATCCATTTGTGTGGATGGCGGGCAAATTTATACACATTGAACGGGAACACGCCTGTGATGATTTAGTATTAAAAATTACTGGAAAGCCGTTGAATTATGCTCAGGCTTTATTAAAATTAGAGCTGCTAAAAGATAAATCAAGTCCGAAATATGCACTAGCCGCCACCGGGAAAACGCAAAATTTATATCAACGTATTAAAAGAATCACTAATATGAAAACGAATTATTTAAACGCAAAACAGCAGATGGCAGCCCTGACTTTGGGTATTGCCTGCTTGTTCTCGATTGCATGGATTAATCCGACTGAAAAAAAGCAAGCCTTGAAGAACGCTTCAACAAGTAGTAATTTACATATTGATGCATTGACTGCTGACAAAAGTCCGGCAATTTATATGGATACCACCAAGAAGCATAAAATGAAAATTGTTACCATTGATGCAAATGGTAAGAAAACCGAGTACAACTCTTTGAAAGAATTACCTGATAGTTTAAGGAAAGATTTTTACAGAGATGAACTCTTTGCGGGACGAAATGCATTTATTGTTAAATCAGATTCGGCCTTTAAGTTCAGAGATTCTTTATTTCAAGCTAAAATATACCGTGAATTCAGTTCACCTGAAGCTCAGCTAAAATGGAAAAAATATGGTGAAGACGTAGCAAAAAAATACAATTCTCCTGAAAGCCAAGCCAAATGGAGGAAATTGAGTGAAGATATGGTTAAAGAATATTCTTCTCCTGAAGCACAAGCAAAATGGAAAAAGATCGGAGAAAGTTTAGCTAGAGAATATTCGTCGCCTGAAGCGCAAGCGAGATGGAAAAAATTCGGTGATGATATTGCTAAAGAATACGGCTCCCCAGAAGCGCAGGCAAAGTGGCGAAAAATTGGAGAGGAGATGGCAGAAAAAATAAATACACCCGAGTTTAGAGCGCAAATTCTGGAGCTTAAAACAAAAGCATTAAAAGATTTCGACGGAGCCCGATTAGCACCGACCACATTAAAATTAGATACTATATTTGAGGGGAGCAGATCGAAAATGACTGGACCGGATGGATCTGTATTCTATTTTAACAACAACGTAAATAGAAATAAAGTAAAAAATACCGACGAATACAGAAAGCTAAAAGAAAAATTCGACAAGGAAGTTAAAGCGTTGGAAGAAAAGATGGAAAAGAAGCAAAATCCTGAGCGAAAAGAGCGTTTAGAAATTCGGGAAAAGTCGGAGCAAAAAAAATAGCCAGGCAAATTATATAAGTAAACGGTGAAGATAATTCTTCACCGTTTTTGTTTTGTAAGCAATCTTAAAATAACTTTTTAGTATTTTTGCTAGAGCTATGCTACAAAAACTTTCTATTCGTAATTACGCATTAATCGATAGTCTTGATATCGAATTTGATAAAGGTTTAAATATTATTACCGGCGAAACAGGCGCAGGTAAATCTATTATTTTGGGTGCGTTGTCATTAATTTTAGGGCAACGAGCGGAGAGCAAATATTTTTTCAATCAGGATAAAAAATGCATTATAGAAGGCAGTTTTTATTTAGCCGATGAAAATTTGAAAGAGCTTTTTGAGCAAAATGACATTGATTTTTTTAATGAAACAATTTTACGTCGCGAGATTTCCATCGACGGGAAAACAAGATCTTTTATAAATGATACGCCTGTTAACTTATCTTTACTTAAACAAATCGGCGAAAAACTAATAGATATACATTCGCAACATGCTACTCAGGAAATCAACGATGCCGACTTTCAATTATTGATGGTTGACGCTCTTTCGAATCACAATTCTATTTTATTCGATTACAGAACCGGTTATAAAAAATTAAAAACCAACTCGCTCCTACTAAAAAAGCTAATCAGCGATGCTGATGAAGCCAGGAACAAACAAGATTATGAGCAGTTTATGTTTAACGAGCTTGAGCAGGCAAATTTAAGGGAAAGTGAGCAGGAGGAACTGGAATCTGAACTAGAAAAACTAACTCATGCCGAAACCATAAAACGAGCGCTATTAACCGCAGCAGGCTTGTTATCTGAAAGTGAGCCCTCTGCAACGCAGCTGTTAAAAGAGGCTCAAACTCAGTTACAAAGCGTTGAGAAATTCGATTCTGATATTAATCAGCTCTTCGAAAGATTGCGCTCATCGATTATTGAAATTAAGGATATTGCCGCTGAGACCTCCGCAATTGAAGAAAACACCATGCATAGCGCAGAACGTTCGGAAATTATCAATCAGCGTTTGGATTTGTTTTACTCCTTGCAACAAAAACACAGGGTTTCAACCAACATTGAATTGATCGCTGTTCGGGAACAATTAGAGAATAATCTAACGCAGTTACTGTCGTCTGATCAAAATATTGAAAAACTTCAAAAAGCAAACGATAAACTGAAGGCAGATCTTATAAAGTCAGCCAATCAACTCAGCATTAATCGGAAGAAGGCAATAAAATTAGTTGAAGACCAGACTGCAAATACTTTAAAAAGAGCCGGCATGCCAAATGCTAAATTGGTTTTTGTGCAAAACATAATTTCAGAATTAAATAAAGATGGCTTGGACGAAATTAGTTTACTTTTTACCGCAAATTCTGGCCAAGCACCTGCACCTGTAAACAAAGTAGCTTCAGGAGGAGAACTCTCAAGATTAATGCTGTCGATAAAAGCTCTGTTGGCAAAGCATACTTCCCTCCCAACCATCATTTTTGATGAGATTGACACAGGGATTTCGGGTGAAACAGCCCTGAAAGTCGGTGAAATTATTTCAGATTTAGGCAATGATATGCAGGTAATTTCAATAACGCACCTTCCGCAAATTGCTGCTAAAGGCAAATCGCATTATTTCGTATATAAAAACGAAAGTGGAGGCAAAACAACCACGGGTATTCGCAAATTGAAACAAGAAGAAAGGGTTGGAATCATAGCAGAAATGTTGAGCGGCAAAAATCCCGGTGCTTCAGCGCTAGAAAACGCAAAAGAATTATTATCGTAGATAACATTCCACCATATAAACTAACAAATTAGTTTATATTTGTTTTAATGAAACGGATATTACTAATTTGCTTCTTTCTTGTTAGCGGCATAGTTTGTTTTGCGCAGCAGAGCTTTATGCTCTCAGGTACTGTAAGAGACAAAAGAGGAGAAACTTTACCAGGTGCGGGCGTTTACGTAAGCGGCTACAAAATTGCTGTTGTTACTGATAATGATGGCCGTTACACTTTAAATTTAAAGCCCGGTAACTACGATATTTTAATTCAAATAATAGGATATAAAGCACAGAATAAAAATGTGATTGTTTCAGATAGGCAACTTCAACTAAATATAGTTTTAGAGGAAGATGCTGTACAGCTGAACGAAGTTACCATAAAGCCAGATCCTAATCGTGAGGGATATATCAGAATGTTTACTGATTTCTTTATAGGCACAACACCTAATGCCGCACAATGTAAAATCATAAACCCAAATGTTCTCATTATTGATTATAGTAAAGATGATTCGAAATTAACCGTAAAGACAAATCAGTTCCTGATTGTTGAAAATAAAGCGCTGGGTTATCGGATAAAGTATCAGCTAAATAATTTCGAATTTGATAATAAAACCCGAATCATTTACTACGAAGGTTACCCCTATTATGAAGATTTGAAAGGAAGTAAGAGTCAAATAAAAAGGTGGGCCGCTAAAAGACTGATGGCTTACAACGGGTCAAGTCAACATTTTTTTAACAGTCTTTATGCTGGAAAATCAAAAGCAGATGGTTTTATTATCCATAAGTTAGTAAGACAGACGGATAAATCCAGACCAAGTGATAGTTTAATTAACGCTAAACTGAGAGCACTCAGAATTTTAAAGCCAGCTTCAACGGGAAATTTGATGGCAACTTCGCTGACAGGAGATTCTGTAGATTACTGGCTTAGTCAAAAGAAAAAACCGAAACAGATTGCAATCTTAAGCAAACAGGAGGTATTACCGGATTCATTGGTTAAAACGTTCAATCAAAGTATAAAGAGTATAAATTTTACGGATATACTTTACGTGGTTTACACCAAAGAACGCGAAGATGCATTGTATGCAAACCGAATTGGCATGTCTATTTCAAGGCCATTGGATATGCCAGATTACCAGGTTTCGCTTATAAATTTGCTTGTTGCGCCCGTTTATTTTTATCAAAACGGAGGCACTTACAATCCTCGGTCCATGTTGTACGAAGGTTACTGGAGTTGGGAAAAAATGGCAGACAGTGTGCCGTTAGATTATTCGCCACCTGGCATTTCAAATTAATTTTTGTTCGGGGAAATGTTAAAAATGTTAAAATCAACTAGAACATTTATTGTTTACTATTCCATTTGGTTACATTCGCTCTCATGATTAAAAGTTCCTTCCTGGCATTGTTATTTCTTTTTTGCGGGATCAATGCTTTTTGTCAAAATACTTTTTCGATAAGCGGGAAAGTAAGAGATGACAAAGGAGGTTTACCCGGCGCAGGAATTTACCTGAGCGGGTATAAAATTGCAACTGTTGCAGATAATAACGGTAACTTCAACTTACCAAATCTTAAGCCCGGCAGTTATGATTTGTTGGTGCAAATGGTTGGCTATTTGCCGTTTTCTAAAAGTGTTATCCTGTCAGATAAATCGGTTCAGGTAGATCTTTTCTTAAAAGAAAATACTGTTCAGCTAAATGAGGTTGTTATCAGAGCCGATCCGAATCGAGCTAAGTACATCAAACAGTTTACCGAATATTTCATTGGTACAACACCAAATTCCAAGCAGTGCAGAATATTGAACCCGCAGGTTTTAAATGTAGATTTCGATATTACCAAGAGTTTACTCAGGGTTAAAACCACAGAATTTCTAATTGTGGAAAACAAAGCTTTGGGCTACCGTTTAAAATATATGCTTGATTATTTTGAGTATAATAGCCGAACGCATATTATTTACTTTTCCGGCCACCCGTTTTTTGAAGAGCTTAAAGCATCTGCAGCAAAAAAGAAGAAATTTATTGATGCAAGAGAGACTGCTTATTACGGATCATCGCAACATTTTTTCAGGTCGCTTTACGAAAACAGAAGCAAAGAAGAAGGTTTTTTAATAAACAAAATTATAAAAACACCTAATCCGAACAGGTATCCTGAGAATTTAATTAATGAAAACCTGGTTAAAATAAGAACCTTACCAGAAAAAACAGGCATTAGAAAAGTTGCCGGTAAAGTTGATCAGGGTTTGTTGGAATTTTGGACGAAACAAAAAGAAATGCCGAGGTTTATTGATAAGTTTAGCAGGGCAGATGTAATTCCCGATACCCTGGTTCATGAATTTAATAACAACCTAAAATTGATAAATTTTACGGATGCGCTTTGTGTTCAGTACACAAAAGAAAAGGAATCATTAGCTTATTCTAATACAGGCTTTTGGGTTTTCCGCCCTCTGGATGTTCCTGAAAATGAAATCTCGGTAATAAATCTAACACAGGGTCCGGTTCGCTTCTACGCAAATGGTGGCGTATACGATTCCAGATCTATGCTTTATGAAGGATATTGGGCTTACGAAAAAGTTGGTGACATGGTGCCAATGGATTATATCCCATTGGGAAAAAAGCCCTAATAAAAGGAATTTGTTAGCGTTGAGTCGTTAGTACACTGAGCTGCTCAGCCCTAAAAGTGTAGATTTCGCATGCTTCTTGTTGTTTACGACTTAACCGTAACTACCATAGGCCTCCTGAGCTACGACATAGCCAGCTGCGATTTTGCAGTTGCAACGCTACCTTTATAAAGAATTTGCTCTTTTGTACACCAATATAATTTTAACAAAGGAAATTTAAGCCTTACATATTAAAAAAAACTGCCGGCGAGCGTAACCTATCTACCTAATATATTTTATTCTTCCGTGTTTCAACTTCTGATACCACACAAATAAAAGTTACAAACAAAAAGACAATTCTACTAAAATTATTAGTAATTTTAATCATGATCAGTGCAGAAGAAAAACCTTATTTCAAAGGAAGGGGTGCTCAAATTAATCCTCATAATAAGTTTTTAAAAGATGTTTATGTTAAGGAATTCGATGAAGGTATCGATGATTGGAAAGAGCTTGATAAAAAAACGTCCTTTATTTTTGAAAACTCGAAAACGATTGTTAATAAAGTCGATAGTCCAGATGTTGGTATGGCATATTCGCTAAATCCCTATCAAGGTTGTGAACATGGTTGTACTTACTGTTATGCTCGAAATTCGCATCAATATTGGGGCTATAGTGCCGGCATTGAGTTTGAGAGAAAAATTATTGTAAAGAAGGATGCTCCTGCACTTTTTAAAAAATTTCTTGAACGAAAAGGCTGGGATGCTGCAACAATTTCACTGTCTGGCAATACAGATTGCTATCAACCTGCTGAACGTAAATTCAAGTTAACCAGACAATTGCTTGAAATTGCACTGGCATACAAGCAGCCGATTGGAATGATTACGAAAAATTCCCTTATTCTGCGTGACAAAGATATTTTACAGGAAATGGCGAAGCAAAATCTTTGTATGGTATATGTTTCTATAAATAGTCTTAATGAAGATCTTCGCCAAATTATGGAACCTCGCACCACGACGGCTAAACAACGGCTAAAGATCGTTGAAGAACTTAACGCTGCCGGCATCCCAATGGGTGTAATGGTTGCTCCTTTGATTCCGGGTCTCAGCGATCATGAGATACCTGCAATTATAAAAGCAATTTCAAATGCGGGTGCTGTAAAAGCAGGCTATACTGTAGTTAGACTCAATGGTGCGATCGGAAAAATTTTTGAAGACTGGTTGCGAAAAAATTTCCCTGATCGCTTCGATAAAGTTTGGCACTTGATTCAAAGTTGCCATGGAGGTAATGTTAACGACAGTCGATTTGGTGACAGAATGCGAGGTGACGGCAACATTTCAAAAATGATTCGTGATAATTTTAGATTGCATTGTCGCCTAAATGGCATCAATCAAAAGGAAATCATTTTAAACCATAGCCTTTTTAGGGTTCCTAACGATCAAATGACTTTATTTTAAGTCAGCTGATTAATTATTTTGAAGCGAAAACTTGTGTCCAATATTTACCGTCGCGGGCGATGCCCATTTCCTTATAGTTTGCCCCCATAATATTTTTGCAGTGTCCTTCACTATTCATCCACGCATCAAATACTGCTTGTTCTGTTGGCTGTCCGGACGCAATATTTTCACCATAAGTATTCCATTTATAACCTGCAGCTGTAATTCTGTCGCCCGCATTTTCTCCGTTTAGTGAGGTATGACTAAAGAAATTATTGCTATTCATTGATTTGCTGTGACTAAGTGCCGCCGAGGCCAATGCGTTGCTCCAGGATATCGCCCCAACCCGGGGCATGGCGGTTGTGCCACAGTTACAACCGGCAGCACGTTTCTCATTAACAAGCTTCAGCATCAAATCGTTATTTAGATTAGTTGCAACCGATAAATCCGCAATGGCAGCAGTTTGTGTTATATTTTTCTTACAAGCGCTAAAGGCTATCGCTATACCGAAAAGCAAAATATATTGTCGTTTCATTAAAAAGGGATGATTAATAGCCAAAAGTAATCAGATATTTTTTCAAAAGGACGAGATGTGTCAAAAATCTTAAATCAAAGGGCATATAACCATTTGAACAGCAAATTTCATTCGATAGATTCAATAAAAAAGGCCGTAAGCAAAGCCGAAACATCGGAGCAAACTCCGTAAACATGAGCTATAAACTTCATGGATGCAGACCGAACAAGCCGCTAAGCCAAACTACATGGATTGCTTTCAATAAAAAAAGCCCTCCTGATTTTATATCGGGAGGGCTTCTATGACTAACTATTTTTTTAATTTGAAGAATCTTCTTCTTTAGGCTCTTCTTTTTTCTTCTCGCCTTTTTTATGAACGATTGCAATTAGCTCGGTAGTTTTGTCGTAATCGATCTCCAAAACGTCGCCTTCAGTTAATTCACCTTTCAAGATCTCTTCAGCAATTGGATCCTCCAAATATTTTTGAATTGCCCTTTTTAGCGGACGAGCACCAAAATTACTGTCAAAACCTTTATCAGCAATGTATTCTTTAGCATTTTCGGTTAACACAATTTCATATCCTAAAGTATGAACGCGTCCGAATAAAGCTTTTAGTTCGATATCGATAATTTTGAAAATTTCATCTTTACCTAAGCTATTAAATACAACCACATCATCAACACGGTTCAGAAATTCGGGCGCAAAAGCACGTTTTAAGGCGCTTTCAATTACACCGCGGCTGTGAGAATCTGCTTGATTTGTTTTGGCAGATGTAGAGAAACCGACACCTTGTCCAAAATCTTTAAGTTGACGGGCTCCGATGTTTGAAGTCATAATGATGATTGTATTTCGGAAATCAACTTTACGTCCTAAACTGTCCGTTAACTGCCCTTCATCTAAAACTTGCAACAGAATATTAAATACATCAGGATGCGCTTTTTCAATCTCATCCAGCAAGATAACCGCGTAAGGCTTTCTTCTAACTTTTTCAGTTAATTGTCCGCCTTCCTCATAACCAACATATCCTGGAGGCGCTCCTACTAAACGTGATACAGCAAATTTTTCCATGTATTCACTCATATCTATTTGAATAAGTGAATCATCACTATCAAACATGAATCGAGCTAATTCCTTTGCTAATTCTGTTTTACCAACCCCCGTTGGGCCTAAGAAAATAAATGAGCCAATCGGTTTTTTAGGATCTTTCAATCCCGCTCTCGTACGTTGGATGGCTTTGGTTAGTTTCTTAATTGCATCATCCTGACCGATAATTTTTTCAGCAACCTTATCGTACATATTCAACAATTTAACGCTATCGGTTTGGCCAACACGCTGCACCGGAATACCAGTCATCATGGCAACAACCTCGGCTACATTGTCTTCTGATACTTCGTAACGTTTCGTTTTCGTTTCCGCTTCCCACTCCGCTTTAGCTTTATCTAACTCTTCAATTAAATTCTTCTCTGTATCACGAAGTTTTGCTGCTTCCTCATATTTCTGACTACGAACAACTCTGTTTTTCTCTAACTTAATATCTTCGATTTTTGCTTCGATATCAATAATAGTTTGAGGAACATGAATATTTGTTAAGTGCACTCTCGAACCGGCTTCATCTAAAGCATCAATAGCTTTGTCAGGCAAGAAACGATCTGAAATATATCGTGACGTTAGCGTAACGCAAGCCAGAATGGCTTCATCTGTGTAGGTAACACCGTGATGCTCCTCGTATTTATCTTTAATTCTTGTTAGAATCTCAACGGTTTCATCAGGTGTAGCTGGTTCAACCATTACTTTCTGAAAACGACGATCTAAAGCGCCATCCTTCTCAATGTATTGGCGGTATTCATCTAATGTGGTTGCACCGATACATTGAATTTCGCCCCTTGCCAATGCCGGTTTAAACATGTTAGAAGCATCAAGCGAACCTGATGCGCCACCTGCACCAACAATGGTATGAATCTCATCAATAAATAAAATTACATCCGTAGATTTTTCAAGCTCGTTCATTACAGCTTTCATACGCTCCTCGAACTGGCCGCGATATTTAGTGCCTGCAACAAGTGATGCCAAATCTAATGTAACTACACGTTTGCCAAAAAGCACACGCGAAACCTTACGCTGTACAATACGTAAGGCCAAACCTTCCGCAATTGCCGATTTACCCACACCAGGCTCTCCAATCAAAATTGGATTGTTCTTTTTCCTACGAGATAAAATCTGCGAAACACGCTCGATTTCTTTTTCGCGGCCAACAATTGGGTCTAAACGACCTTCTTCTGCAGCCTTAGTTAAATCACGACCGAAGTTATCTAAAACAGGCGTTTTAGACTTAATATCCGAAACTTTCTTAGGCGTACTAAAGCTTTCTTCTTCACGATAATCATCATCGCCACCGGTTGATGCGCTATTTGAAACATCGTCTCTGAAACCATTTTTATTCACTTCAACCTCCTGTTTAAAAACATCGTAAGTAACACCATATTGCAACAGGATTTGTGAGGCGATGTTATCATCATCTCTCAAAACTGATAGCAATAAATGCTCAGTGCCAATTAAATCGCTTTTAAATATTTTAGCTTCTAAGTAAGTAATCTTTAAAACTTTTTCTGCTTGTTTAGTTAACGGAATATTACCCAAATTAACCGTTACACTCGAAGTACCACGAACGGCATCTTCAATTGAGCGGCGCAATTTACCTGTATCAACCCCTAACGATCGTAAAATTTTTATAGCCATACCATCGCCTTCGCGAATAAGGCCTAATAATAAATGCTCGGTTCCGATGTAATCGTGTCCTAAGCGGAGCGCTTCCTCCCTACTAAAAGAGATTACATCTTTAACCTGTGGTGAAAATTTTGCTTCCATAATTCCTTTCTTAACAGCTCGCCTCTAAACTATAAAATAAATTATAAAAAGAGACGCTACCGTTTTCTTTATTTTATCAACAATTGCGCCATATAGGTGAATAAAAGGCCGATTGCATATCCACCAACGAAAAAATTACTATGTGTTTATGTTTTGAACAGATATTAATTCTGCTATATCTATCTACGTAATAACTCTTTTATAGGTTTTAAAAAGGCATTTATTTAGAGGAGGCCTTCTTAATTTCATTTTGTCGGTTTATTGTAAGGATTTTTAAACCCGCAACACCTGACAATTTGTAGCTTTTTGTTTAAGCAATTTACAAGTTTTGACAGAAAAATAAAAATGACCTGACATCATTTAACAAATTATCAGGGTTGATTTTCAGAATTCAGCAAATTAAACATAGCCTATTACGCATCTAACCATGTAAACGTTGCTTTTGTTTGAAAAAATAGTGCTCTTTTAATGCGCTATGGATTATAATTAACAGATGAGCTTTCCTGATATTTTACTCCTAAAAAATCTATAATTCATGGAGTTTCGTAGATGACGTTAAATCCGCTAAATTAAATAGAGCATGGCATCTGGTATCCAAAGATTCATGATTGTAATCATTTTGTTATTTGCTTTTACAGGCAGAATTGCAATTTATGCTCTGCCCTTGAAGAACCTGTTAGCGTTTACCTTTAAATCTACTTCTGATAGCAAATCTACACCGTTAGAAAAAGAAGATCCCTTAGTTGAAAAACTAAAGCTTGCAGATTTGATAATTCCCCCATTTTCAAAATTTGATTTTTTAAACGATTCAGGTTTAAAAAACAAATTATTTAAAGGTGACTATACCCTTTTAAATTGTGATTCGAAGATCCCCGAGCAACCGCCAAAGTAGAATTCCATTTACTAAAGCTCCACAATTTTTCTAAAATAAACATTATTATAAAACCATGATAAAAACTAAACTTTTCATCATAGCAGCAGTGTTTGCCGTTATGACTCCAATTATATTTTCAGCTTGCAAAAAAGACAGAGGTTACGAACAAGAAACCTTAACTCCAGGCCCTGATTTAAATTTTTATGCATTAACATCCGATAATAAGTTAATATTTATAAATGCTAAAAATCCTTCGAGCGCTACATCTACAGTAACGATTTCAGGATTGCAAACCGGTGAGAACATTCTAGGAATTGACTTTCGCCCTGCAACGGGCCAACTTTACGGTATTGGCAGCACAAGCCGTTTATATGTAATTGATGCTAAGACAGGAATTGCAAGGCCTGTTTCAACAACTCCTTTTACGCCTGCGTTAAACGGTAATTCAGTTGGATTTGATTTTAATCCGACCGTAGACAGAATTAGGTTGGTAACAAATACAGGTCAAAACTTACGCCTTAATCCTGAAACGGGAACTGTTGCCGCTACTGACGGCATGATTAACGGAATTACAAATGCAAAAATATCAGCGGCAGCTTATACTCAAAACAGAGCAGGTGCATCAACTACAATACTTTTTGATATTGATGCAGCAAATGACAAGCTACACAAACAAGATCCGCCGAACGACGGGAAATTAGTTGAAGTAGGTAGTCTTGGATACGATGTTGATGAAGTTGGTGGTTTCGATATTAATCCTGACGGTACAGTCGCCATGGCTGCATTAAACGCAAATGGTACTTCAGCGCTATACACTATAGATTTAAACTCGGGCAAAGCATCAAAAATTGGCAATTTTAGCTTTCAGATCACAGGAATTGCAATACCTACAGAGCCGGTTGCTTATGCAGTATCAAGCAACAATGAACTCTTAATTTTTAATCCTGCCGTAACAACGCCAACGCTGATTGTAAAAGCGATTACAGGCATTCAGGTAGGCGAAAATATTTTAGGAATTGATATGCGCCCCTTAAATGGCCAGTTATATGCTTTGGGTAGCACCAGCAGAATTTATAGCGTTAATGCATCATCTGGTGTTGCTGCTGCAGTTGGTTCTGCGCCTTTAACAACATTAATTTCAGGTACATCGGTAGGGTTTGATTTTAACCCAACTGTTGACAGAATAAGAATTGTGACAAATACCGGTCAAAATCTTCGAATCAATCCAGCTGATGGAACATTGACTGTAGACGGCGCAATATCTTTAACAACTGCATCGATATCCGGCTCGGCTTATACCAATAATTTTGCAGGTGCAACATCAACAGTCCTTTTTGATATCGATTCTCAAGGGGACAGGTTATACAAACAAGATCCTCCAAATAACGGAACCTTGGTAGATGTGGGTGCTCTTGGCTTCAATGTTGAAACAAATAATGGCTTTGATATTGGAGGAACCAGTGGCTTGGCGTACGGGATATTTACCGTGGCTGGAACTCAAAAACTATATTCGGTCAACTTAACAACAGGTGCAGCAACTGCAGGAGCAACTATAGCAACCCCTGTCAGAGGCTTTACATTAGGTTTAGGTCTCTAATATACATCCTCAAACACAACTGGCTACAAAATTAATTTATAGCCAGTTGTGTTTTTCAACATTCAGGCATTACCTGTTCTTGCTTTTTCTTGGTTAATGTGGCTCCCGCACTAGCAATTACCACTAAAAAAACCGCCATCCATTCGAAAACAGATAAATGTTCATGCAAAAATATCAAACCTGACAATGCGCCCGCAGCAGGCTCCAGGCTCATTAATATACTGAAAGTTTTTGCAGGCATTTTACGCAATGCCTTCATCTCTAAAGTAAATGGAATTGCGCTCGAAAGTAAAGCCAATGCTAAGCCCGAAAAAAATAGCCCGGGCGTAATGTTGTTTACTATCCCTCCTGCCAAGGCGAATGGAATAATAACAACAGAGGCAAACAGCATACCGATGGTTACAGCCTTACCGCTATCCATAATTTTCGAAATACGCCCGCCGATAATGATATAACTTGCCCAAAATACGCCGGCTAACAGAGCAAGTAAAATTCCAATTAAATCTAACCCTTTGCTGCTCCACGGGGCTATCAAAGCAATTCCGGCAGCAGCCAAAATTACCCATATAAAATCCAAAGCTTTTTTAGAACCAGTTAAAGCTAAAACTAATGGTCCAATGAATTCCAGCGTTACGCCAAGTCCTAGCGGAATTCTTTCTATCGCTAAATAAAATACAAGATTCATTAAGCCTAAAGTAACCCCATAAATTGAAACCAATTTCCATTGCGACTTTGTCAGATTTCTTATGTCCGGTCTGTTATAAATCACTAAAATTATTGCAGATAAGACAATCCTTAGAGATGAAGTTGCCGCTGCCCCGAGCACAGGGAATATTCCTTTAGCGATAGCAGCACCGCCTTGCACACTAACAATAGATAATAATACTGCCGGAACGGGAGGAAGAGAAACCTCGCCTTTATTTTTCATAGTAAGATATTTCCGCAAAAGTAAGTTTTTAAAAATATTTGCTATCTTTAATAGCAAAACTTATGTTTTCTGATAAATCGTTGCTATGTTATTATACGCAGTGCCATTATATTTTGTTGCCTTTATTGGCTGGCTACTTTATTCAGGTTTAATCAAAAAAAACATTAGGCAGAATATGCCCATGGTTTATTTCGGTTCCCTTTTCAGTTTAATCTGGGGGATTATTTTTCTTATTTCACTTTAATCTAAAAACTCGCCGGTTATTTCCAGCAGATTATGTATATCGAATGGCTTTTGAACAATCGCGTCGGGGGTGCAGTGTGCGTCATCAATATCTATTAACTCAGCAGAAATTAATATTACAGGTATATGAACGGTATTTTCATGACTTTTGAGGTAGTTACAAACTACCCTTCCATCTGCTTTACCGATCCAGATATCCAATAATATAAGATCGGGCTGAAAATCACTAATCAGACTATCCAAATCAAAAATATCACCTGCAAATTTCAATTCGTAGTTTTTATCCTTAAAAATCATTAGAAAAACATCGAACAGATCTTTATCATCATCTATAACTAATATCTTTTTCTCCACGTTTTTTTTATCAAATTGAATCACTCGAATTATAACGAAGAAAACTAAAAAATGTTTAAGAACATGCCGACTTTTAGTTAAACGTAACTCAATTGTAAATGGCATCGCTAAAAATGTGACTAAGGTTTCGTTTTGCCAGGGGTGGCATCTAAGTTTCATCGTTTTATTGAAAAGCGATTTCCATTTCATTCGAAATTAAGCATCTTTGCAGAAATAAATTTAATAATGGCAGACGAGAAAATCATATTTTCAATGGCCGGCGTAAATAAGATTTACCCGCCACAAAAACAGGTTTTAAAAAATATATACCTTTCCTTCTTTTACGGGGCTAAAATTGGTGTTATCGGGTTAAATGGCTCGGGTAAATCATCTTTATTAAAAATAATTGCCGGTTTAGATAAATCATATCAAGGCGAGGTTGTTTTTTCTCCGGGATATTCAGTAGGCTATTTGGCGCAGGAACCAATTCTTGATCCTGAGAAAACGGTTCGGGAAGTTGTTGAAGAGGGCGTGGCAGAAGTTACTGCAATTTTAAAGGAATACGAAGAAGTTAACGAGGCTTTCGGGTTAGAGGAAAATTATTCAGATCCTGATGCGATGGACAAACTTATGGCTCGCCAGGGTGAGTTACAAGATAAAATTGATGCGTTAGGTGCTTGGGAAATTGACTCGAAGCTAGAAAGAGCAATGGATGCCTTGCGTTGTCCTGATCCTGAAACTAAAATTGGTGTGCTTTCGGGCGGTGAACGCCGCCGCGTAGCGATGTGCCGCTTATTATTGCAGCATCCCGATGTATTGTTATTGGATGAGCCTACCAACCACTTGGATGCAGAAAGTATCGACTGGTTAGAGCAATTCCTGCAAAATTATGAGGGAACTGTTATCGCTGTAACCCACGATAGATATTTTCTTGATAACGTGGCCGGATGGATTTTAGAGTTAGATCGTGGCGAAGGCATACCATGGAAAGGCAACTACAGCAGTTGGTTAGATCAAAAAGCTAAGCGTTTATCTCAAGAAGAAAAAACTGAGAGTAAACGTCAGAAAACTTTAGAGCGTGAGCTTGAATGGGTACGCATGGCGCCGAAGGCCCGTCATGCTAAATCTAAAGCCCGTTTGGCCAATTACGATAAATTAGCCTCAGAGGATGGAAAAGAAAGGGAAGATAAATTAGAACTCTTTATTCCGGCCGGACCGCGTTTAGGTAATGTGGTTATCGAAGCTACCAATGTAACGAAAGCTTATGGAGATAAAGTTTTATTTGACAACCTGAATTTCTCACTTCCCCCTGCAGGTATTGTTGGCATTATCGGCCCGAACGGCGCAGGCAAAACGACGCTGTTTCGCTTAATCACAGGACAGGAAGAAGCTGATAACGGTACTTTCCGAGTTGGAGAAACCGTAGCGTTAGGTTATGTAGACCAAATGCACAACGATTTAGATGCCGATAAAACTGTTTACGAAAACATTACCGACGGTTTAGATAATATTCAGTTGGGGAATAAAGCCGTTAACGGTCGTGCTTACGTTTCGAAATTCAATTTTAACGGTGGCGACCAACAGAAAAAGGTTGGCGTTTTATCGGGTGGTGAACGTAATCGTGTTCACCTTGCAATTACTTTAAAAAAGGGTGCAAACGTTTTGTTACTGGATGAGCCTACTAACGATATTGATGTAAATACCTTAAGAGCCTTAGAAGAAGCTTTGGAAAACTTTGGAGGTTGCGCAGTTGTAATTAGCCACGACAGGTGGTTTTTAGATAGAATTTGTACACATATTTTAGCATTTGAAGGTAATTCTGAAGTTTATTTCTTTGAAGGGAACTACTCAGATTACGAAGAAAATCGCAAAAAACGTTTAGGTGATGTTACGCCAAAACGCATCAGGTATAAAAAGTTAGATTAAAAAAAACTCCCGAAGAAAAGTCGGGAGTTTTTTTATGTCGATTATTAAGAAATCGTAGCAATTGCAGCTTGCTTGTGTTCATTCGACTTTCTTTTGCCTCTAAAGAAAAGGTATAAGTTAAAAAATAACATTAGCCCGAGGTAAATTGAAAAACCGCCAATTTTAAAACTTAGGGTTTCAATTAGGGTTTGGTAATTATTCTCGTAGGCAGTAATTTTCATTATCAATAATGCAAAACCGATGTTTAACAGATAAAAACCCGTTTCGAAAAGTTTATTCGTTGCTTCAGCTATCACTTCCTTCCCCTTAAAAATATCGAGCATGTAAATTTTGCTGTTTTTAAAAAGCGTTTTTGAAACATAAAGGGTTAAAAAAAGTGTTGCAGGTAAATAAACGGCGTAGCCAATTAAAATTTTAGTAGTTTCCATAATGAAAGGTTTAAACGGTTTTAATTAATTTATTGATATTGGTAGTGAGTATTAAGATGTTCAAATAATGAAGAATGGAGAGCAGGCAAATAATAATTGCAACTTTCATGGCTAAAACCTCTATTAACTGCAGTCCGTTTTTAACTTCCGCCCATCCGACCAATGTAATTGCGCAATAACCAATGTTTACCAAATAATAGGCGATTAATAAAGATTTATTTATCTGCTTACAGATATCCAGGTGTTCAGGAATTAAATCGGCTAAGAAAATATTTCCATTCCTGTAGCACACTCGCCCCACAAAAATGATTATGAAAACATTTATTGTGATAAAAATGAAGTAACCAACGATGTTATAGTTCATGATGCGGAGTTTAATTATTTAGCTTTCAGAAAGTTTTGAAACAAAAAACCACTTTTTTTTATTCGTTTCTTATAGAGAAACTAAATCGTCTCTGTTTACCTAAATTCTATAGTGTAAAAATAACTAATAGTTATTGAACTTTCAAATATTATTGAAAATATATTTTTCAAAAAAAACCCGCCGGAAATCTGGAGTTTTTTTCTTTGCCGAATAATTAGTTTCCTATTGTTTTTTTGATTGCCTCATCAGTTACAACTTCCATAACTTTATAACCTGCTAAGTTTGGATGAACACCGTCTGTAGTATACGCTGCTTTTTGTCCGTTCCGATCATCTACCAAGGGTGTAAAATAATCGAGAACGGTGAAATTATTTTTGTTTGCATAAGCCACGATGGCTTCATTCAACGAAATAATCTGATCGGCTGCGCCTTTTAAAGCTTTATTCCAGGGATATTCGTAAATTGGCAGGTACTTGCAAAGAATAACTTTGATGCGGTTTTTCCTGGCCAATTCAGCCATAGACTTCACATTATTCAAAATCGTTTCATTATTAACGTGCCCTTTGCTGCCAGCCAAATCATTGCTTCCGGCTAAAATAATAACGGCCTTAGGTTTTAAGTTTATTACATCTTGGCGGAATCGAATTAGTAACTGAGGAGAAATTTGTCCGCTTATTCCTCTATCGATATAAGCATGGCTGTTGAAATATTCAGGATCTTTCTGCTTCCAAAATTCGAAAATTGAACTGCCTAAAAACACCACCCGCTTCTCCCCTTTTTTTGGAAGGCCAATAAGTTCATTCTCCTTTTGATACTTCGTAATATTGCCCCAATCATCAGATAGATCCTCTTTCTTGGGCTTTCCGTCATTAGAATCACTTTGCGCATACAAACCTCCCGCATAAAGCAAGGCTGCAATAAAAAAAAATCGAAGTTTCATTTGATGGGGATGAATGATTAATAAATTCTAAATTATTTCGTTTCCGCTCTTGGTCCTCTTTTGTAAATTACCAGACCATTTAAAAAGTTGCGTAGAATTTGGTCGCCGCAAGGTTTAAAATTTTCGTGGTCTTCATTCCTGAAGATATCGCCCAATTTTGCCTTGGTAACTTTAAAACCTACTAAATCGCATATGGTGATAATATCTTCAGTCTTTAAAGATAATGCTACTCTTAATTTTTTTAAAATATCGTTGTTACTCATATTGTTTAATTAATGAATTTTGAATGATAGAATGCTGAATGTTAGGTTTTAATTATGTAGTCATCCTGCCCGGCTAACTTTAAACGGATAAATGAAACCATTGAACTTTTTAACTCGCGACTTCAAGTTTTAATTTTTTACCCTTTATTTTTTCACCGATAAGTGCTTTTAAAAGTTCATCAACTACTCCTCTTTTAACCGCCACATAACTGGTTGTATCTTTAACTTCAATCAGCCCTAAATCATCTTTTTGTAATCCGCCTTTTTGCAAAAATAATCCCACAATATCGATTTTGTTAATCTTATCTTTTTTACCATTGGCGATATATAGCGTAACCCAATCGCTTACTTCGGGCAATTTATACTTTTCTCCGAGCTTTTCTTCTTCAATGTTATCCGGTAAGTATTTATAATGTTCCTCATCGGTTACAACAGCATAAGCGGTTCCGGTAGCATGCATTCTGGCAGTTCGCCCATTCCTGTGTATGTAGGCGTCTTCGGTATAGGGTAGCTGATAATGGACAATATTTTCAACCTCCGGAATGTCCAGCCCGCGAGCAGCCAAATCGGTTGTAATCAAAATTTTATGACTTCCGTTTCTGAATTTCAGTAAAGCCTTTTCCCGGTCGGCTTGTTCCATTCCACCATGAAAAACATCGTGGCCGAGTCCATGCTCGAAAAGCAAATCGCTTATTCTATCGACAGTTTCGCGGTGGTTACAAAAAACTAATGTGTTCGCTCCGCCGATTTTACTCAAAAGCTTAAACAATATTTCAAGTTTATCTGCAGCAGGCGCTACAACCTTTCTAAGTTTAAGGTCGGGTTTAACCTCTATATCCTTTGAGAAATCAATTTCTATGGCTTTATTTAACTTTACAAAAGGCGGAATTTCTTCCATCTTTGTTGCCGAAGTAAGAATGCGTTGTTTTAATGAAAGTAAAGAACCGATGATAAAGGACATATCTTGTTCAAAGCCGAACTCTAATGATTTATCAAATTCATCGAGAACCAAATTTTGAATAAAAGACTCATCGAAGTTGTTTCGTTCTAAATGATAGGCAATTCTACCGGGTGTGCCTATTAAAACTGCAGGCGGGTGTGCTAAGTTATTCTTCTCTATTCGCACAGCATGCCCACCGTAGCAACAGTTAACTTTAAAGGGCGTACCCATTTGCTTAAAAACTTGCTCAATCTGCAAAGCCAGCTCTCTCGAAGGAACTAAAATGAGCGCCTGAACGCCCTTTACATCCGCTTTTAAAACGCTTAGTAACGGCAACAAAAATGCTAAGGTTTTCCCAGACCCCGTTGGCGCCACTAAAACAACATCAACTCCTTTTTTTGCAGCCCTAACCGATGCGTTTTGCATATCGTTAAGCGCCGCAATATTTAATCTTTTAAGCGCATTCTCTATCATTACCCCAAAGGTAAACATTTATTGGTGTAGCAAACCCACCAAAATGCTTGTCATAGATTTAAAAATCTTCTCTTCAACCTTCTAAGAAGTGAAAAATTCAATTTATTGTCTAATAACAAGAGCATTTTTCCTCTTTGTGACATAGAAGTCGTAACTTTCTCATTAACAGCATCAACTGATGAAATAATTTTATCAGCAAGTTCGCCGGCAAACTTGTTCGCTCTGCTTTGTTGCAATAATTGAAGTTCTTGAACTAATTCTGCATTCATGGTAAAATTGATTTGGTTAAAACTAAATAAATGTAACGCTTGATTTGGCGAATTTGTTGCAAAAAATATAAAAACTCCTAGTAGAATTGCGGTAACCTGTTGATAACTAATACTTTGTTAGCAAATAAACAACAGCTTCTTAATACAGATTTAACTTTTAGCGCTTATTTTTATAAAAACCTGATTACCATTAGTTAACATCAAAACAGACAATGTATGACATGGAAAAAATTTAGTGGCGAAGTAATTGAATCTTCAATTCTCGAAGAAATTGAACTGGCAATTATCAGAGAAACAGAAAACGGCTATAAACTTAAAGTTTGCATCGGCACCGATTCGCAAGTTAAGGGTGCCGTTACCGATTTCGCAACTGTAATCGTGTTGTTGAGAGAACATCATGGTGGCTTTATGTACATCCATCAAGAGAAATCGGCGCAACAAGTAAGCATTAAAGAACGTATGTTAATGGAGGTGCAAAAATCTATCGAAACCGCCTATTCCATTTGCGATTTGTTGGACTTGTATGATGTTGCTTTAGAAGTTCACGCAGACATTAATACAAGCCCGCAATTTAAATCGAACAAAGCATTGAACGATGCAATGGGATACATTTTAAGTATGGGCTTTATTTTTAAAGCAAAACCCGAAGCCTTTGCAAGCTCAACCTGTGCCGACAAAATGGTTCATTAGATTTGAAATAAACTATAATAGGAGTATCTTTAAAGCATAAATCCCGATTATGAAAAAGATATTCCTATCCCTATTTACATTCTTGGTTACAATTTCTGTTTTTGCACAAAGTGAAGACAAAGACTCATATACAAAAATCGGTGATGAAACTCCGAAATTTAGTTTCGAAATAGAAAAAGGTAAAACGGTAAACATTGCCGATTTTAAAGGCAAACTTATTCTAATAAACTTATTTGCTACATGGTGTCCGCCTTGTAATACAGAATTACCAATGGTTCAAAAACAAATTTGGGATAAACACAAAGAGAATAAGAATTTTGCTTTTTTTGTGTTCGGGCGTGAAGAAGGCTGGGATAAATTGATTCCTTACAAGGCAAAAAAAGGCTTCACGTTTCTAATTCTACCTGATTTGAAAAGGGAGGTTTTCAGTAAATTTGCCAAGCAGTCTATCCCAAGGAATATCTTAATTGATGAAACAGGCAAAATCATATACCAGTCTATGGGCTACGAAGAAAAAGAATTCCAATCGCTGGTTAATCTAATTGATGAAAAGCTGAAGGATAAAGTAACAAAATAGCCTTTTCGTTGTTGTGTTATAAATCAATAATTTGAAAACATACCGAATAGAATTCACTCAAAAAATCCCTGTAGATTTAAATACCGCATGGGATTTCTTCTCATCACCGCTAAACCTATCCGAAATTACACCTAAAGACATGACTTTCGATGTGACTTCACCAATCCAAAAGGACACAAAAATGTATCCAGGTATGATTATAACTTACAAAGTTTCGCCTTTGCTGGGTATCAAACTAAATTGGATGACTGAAATTACCCATGTAAAGGAAAGAGCGTATTTTATTGATGAACAGCGCTTCGGACCATTTGCTTTTTGGCACCACAATCATCATTTCGAAGAAATAGAAGGTGGCGTTTTAATGCATGATATTTTGCATTACGCTATCGGCTGGGGGCCGATTGGCCTGCTTGCAAACGAAATTGTGGTTAATAAAAAGATAAACGGAATTTTTAACTTCAGGTATAAAAAAGTAGAAGAACTTTTTGGTAAAATGTAATTAAATTACCATTTCGCGGTAGAAACGGTTTCAGTCTTTTTCTTTTTTTTCTGGGTTGAGTTTGTGGCTAATGCTTGTTTGAAATTGTCGGCAAACTTCCCGGTTTTATCATAAGCAGCTTCAACAATATCTTTCCACTCACCAGAACTTAATTTGCCGGGCGTTTGTTCTAATGGCGTAGCAATTTTAGTTGTTGGAACATAATTACTGTACCTGTCTCTTCCGTAAGGAATGTATTCAAAATCTGTTAGCCAAAATCTGTATTTTTTTTCTCTGGCTTCAAATGTTAACTTAAAATTTACCTCACCGCTCGGGTGGCTTGCTACCAGAATTGTTTTATCAATAATCAGTAGTCCCTTCGCAGTAATAGAAGTATCCGTTGTACTTTGTTTCTTAATGCTTTTCTTGTATAAATCAATAAAAGCGTTTGCCCTCAGCATTAAACTGTCTTTCCCCGAAGCCTTTTCAACAACTTCATAGTAGATAAATTTTCCATTCTCAGCAGAGGAGAACTGTTTCTGTTGAGCAAGAAGCTTAAACGAAAGGACTGCTAAAAGTAAAACCAACTTATATTTCATACTGGGTTTGATCAAATAAAATTAAAGATAATAAAAAGCCTCCGGCTAAAAAGCCGGAGGCTGATTATAAAAACTAAACTAAGTACTAAAAAGCGTAAACGGCTGCCAAAGAAAACTGACCCGCGTTCGGTGCAGCACCTCCGGTTTTGTTTAAGAAAGGTTTATCGCCATTATGGTCTAACCTAACCTCAGGAATAAAAGTCAGACCGCCCGATTTGATATTTGCTGTAAGTGTTAATCCTGTATAAGAACTCCCTTCTACCGTACCAACATCTTTATATTTAAAGTATTCACCTCTTAAACCTAAAGTAACTGCATCTGCAACGGCAACCTGAGGATACAAAGCAACACCTGCATAACCACCTGCATCATCAGCCATGTCGTAATTAGCTGCGTTTAAACCTAATTTAAAAGCTTTGGTAATTTGATAAGATGTTGTTAAATCCTCGATGGTTCCGTAACCATATGGATCAGCACCTGATAATACATTTAAATAAGCAGTCCAACCCTCAACCGGCGAAATCATTAACTGGCCGCCGATGCTTGATACACCTCTGGTTGCACTGTAAAGGTTCCAATCGTTGAACAAACCGGCCATTAAACTCACTTTATCAGAAAACTTATACGTTGCTTTGATTCCGGCGTTTTGGAACGGACCGTTTGTAAATAAGTAAGATGTAGAATAGTTAAAATTGCCGACGGGCGAGATAACTTCGTAGCCGATAAATGTTCCCATATAACCAGCTGTCATTGAGAATTTATCGGAGAAATCGTAGTTAATGTATAAATTCTGAATATGGAAAGATGAGTTATCATTAGCCGCATCAGGAATTGATTGGGTTTGACCACGAGGACCAAAAGAGATTTCACCAACAAAAGATGCTTTTCCTGTTTTCTTTTTCAAAGCAAGATCTATCATTCCTAACGAAACCGAATTATGATCCGAAACAAAAGATGTCGGAATGTTTGGCCTTTTCGCAAAGTCGTATTTGTAATAGGTATCAACAGAACCTGAAAATTCGAGCGGCGATGTGGGCGCCTCTTGGGCCAGGGCACACGTAGTGCCTGCTATACTAAATATAGCTGTTAAAAATTTCTTCATGTTTGAGCTTTATTGGGGTTTAGATATAGTGTGTGTAGTTAAATGGCTTCTTGAACCGGGGCGTTCGATGCAATGTAAGCAGATTTCTCATCTACCAACAATGTACCTTGCGAATACTTCTCGTTGTGTTGTGAAGCATCCAAACCGATTTCTTCTTCCTCATCAGAAACTCTGATTGGATTGATTAAGTTAACTAGTTTGAAAATCACAAATGAAACTACGAAACTGAATATAATAACGATTACAGCACCCTTTAGTTGAGTTACAAAAAAGGCAGGGTTACCGTAAAATAGGCCATCTGCACCTAATGAATTTACAGTTTTAGTTGCGAATACGCCTGTTAACAACATACCAACAATACCACCAACACCGTGACAAGGAAAAACGTCTAAAGTATCGTCAAGACTTGTTTTTTGTTTCCATGAAACAACAAGGTTTGAAACAACAGCAGCAATAGCACCAATAAATATACTTGAAGGGATACTAACAAAACCAGCACCCGGTGTAATTGCAACTAAACCGACTACAGCACCGATACAGAAACCTAAAACGGATGGTTTTTTACCTCTGGCTACATCGAAGAACATCCACGATAGACCTGCTGCACCTGCGGCTGTATTTGTTGTTAAAAATGCAGAAACAGCTAAGCTATTTGCACCCAATGCAGAACCGGCATTAAAACCAAACCAACCAAACCATAGCAAACCTGTACCGATTAATACATAAGGAATGTTTGCAGGCGGAACTTCTTTGTGCTCTAAGTGCGATTTTCTACGTTTTAGAACTAATGCGCCCGCTAAAGCTGCCATACCTGCAGAAATGTGAACTACAGTACCACCTGCAAAGTCTAAAACACCCATTTTAAGTAAGAAACCTTGTGGGTGCCAAGTCCAGTGTGCCAATGGAGAGTAAACAAATATTGCGAATAGAACAATAAATAATATGTATGAAGTGAAACGAATACGCTCAGCAACTGCGCCAACAACTAAGCCCGGTGTGATAATTGCAAACATTAATTGAAAAACCGCAAATAAAGAAAGTGGAATAGTTAGGTCTGAACCTCCTTGTAAATGTGGCGCTCCTGAACTAACGCCTTTAAAGAATAAAAACGTTGAAGGATTTCCTATAAAACCACCGATTGTATCTCCGAAAGCTAAACTAAAGCCAACAACAGTCCAAAGAACTGTGATTACACCCGCAGCAACAACACTTTTAATCATAGTTGATAATACATTCTTGCGATGTACCATACCGCCATAAAAGAAAGCTAAGCCGGGTGTCATTAAGAATACGAGTGCAGCGGCAATTAAAATGAAAGCGATGTCAGGTCCACTGTATTTTCCCTCATCGAAATTAGGAAGAAGCGGAACAAATAGAGCCAGGATTGCGAATACCATTAATATCACAAAAGGAGCATACTGTTTGACTAAAATTTTACCCATGTTTTTAAGTTTATTTGTTTGGTTTATTAAATAGTTTTTAATTTTCTGATTTTATTTCCATAAAAATACGACTTATTGTAGTTTTTACACCATTAAATAGAAATATTCTAATAAAATTGGCAGATTTTTATAAAACAACATAAAAATAGAGCCTTAAAATGCAATTAATAAAAAAAACGGCTTGCAAACAGAGCCGTTTTTGACAAAAACAAAATCATCACAAAAGTGGAAATTGTATAATTTTATCTAAAATTTCTGAAAAATTAGCATACAATACACCATAAAAACAAAAAAATCGCCAAAATTTGGCGATTTCTTGCAATATTTTTATAGAATTATTAGGTTTTATATAAAATACTGAGAACCTTGAATAACATCACGTTTTTCAATTTCTTTATCAATAAAGGTTTGAATTGACGATTTATTTAGCCCCCAATTCGGCGCAATTAGTAGATCCCAGTCAGAAATCCCAAATAATCTCTGAATAACAATATCAGGGCGTAATAGTGGAATTAATTCACAAAGCAAATCTGTATATTCCTCTAAGGTAAATAACTTGAAAGGCTCTTTTTTATACTTTACCCCCATTATCGATCCCTCAACAATATGCAGGTGATGAAATTTGACGAACTTAATTTGAGGGAAACGATTAATTTCATGAATGTAGGCAAGCATCATTTCTTTAGTTTCCCATGGAAAACCGAAAATGGTGTGCACACATAAATCGAGCTTACTATTCTCCAATAATTTTACAGCTTCTACAAACTCGCCATGACTGCAACCTCTGTTTATTTGATTTAGCGTTTCATCGTAAATGGATTCCATGCCCATTTCCAAATCAACATCGTACCTGTCCGCATAACTTTCTAATAAAGCAACTTTTTCAGCATCGATACAATCCGGCCTTGTGCCTACCGAAAAACCGACTACATCATCAGGATTGATAGAAAGAGCTTCATCATACATCAACTTTAAGTAATGTACAGGAGCATAGGTATTTGTATTCGGCTGGAAATAAACGATAAACTTATCTGCTCGATAAAAATTTTTACCCCGTTCCATTCCTTTTTCCAATTGCTCACGAATGGTTGGCATTTTCCGTGAAATCTCGGGTGTAAAAGAGTCTACATTGCAATATGTACAACCACCATAGCCTTTACTACCATCACGGTTAGGGCAGGTGAAACCACCATCAACTATTGTTTTGAAAACCCTTTGACCGTTGTATTTTTCACGCAAATACGTGCCGTAATTATTGTATCCTTTTATGCCTAAATCTACCTGTGTTCCCATTGCCTGCAAAAATACGCAATAAGTATTAAGTTTTGAGCATCAAGGGCAAAGACTTATGCAGAGATTACAAAACCGATAATTTCAGAAAACAGCAGCTATGCCGGTCAAGAGGATTTGGCACTCGTGAACAACCGATCTGCGGCACCAGTAATGCTGTTAAGAAATTTCTTTACCGATTAGCGCATAGAAAAGGATTGTTTTAACTCACCACAAAGTTTTTTTCATTAAGCTTCTATATACTTAAGGAGCAAAGAAAATTTGCTCCTTAAGTATATACAATATTTGATTTTTGCTAAATTAAAAAAGCCTAAGTTGTTTTTCTGTTGATAAACAAATAAACAGGAACGCCCAGCATAACAATGATAAGTCCGGGCCAGGTGTATTGTTGCTTATAAACTAATAGCAGAATACAAAATGCCGCACCAATCAATAGGTAAATAATCGGCGTAACGGGATACAACCATGTTTTATAAGGCCTTTCAAGGTCGGGCTTCTTGATTCTTAAATAGATAACCCCAAACACTGTAATCATGTAAAAGAGTACAATTACAAAGGATATCATATCTAAAAGGTTGCCGTATTGACCGCTCAAGCATAATACTGAACCCCAAATTCCCTGCATCCAAAGTGATTTTTCAGGAACGCCACTATTATTGTTTTCAATTGCTGCTTTAAAAAACATACCATCTTTTGCCATCGTTTGGAAAACCCTAGCTCCGGCCATAACTAAACCATTTACGCACCCAAAAGTGGAAACCATAACCAGAATAGCCATAACAACAGTACCTACACCATTGCCAAAAATTTGCTCGGAAGCAACAACAGCAACCCTATCGTTTGCAGCGAACGCAATACTATCTCTGTTTAACGTGTTTAGATAAATGAAATTAACCAACAGATAAAGAGCCATTACTGCTGAGGTACCAATAACCATAGCCCGCACTACGTTCTTCTTAGGATTTTCTATTTCTCCTGAAACAAATGTAACATTCTCCCAAGCTACGCTTGAAAAAACCGAGCCAACCATAGCGGCTGCAATACCACCCATTATCGTCATTCCGGAAATAGACTGCCACCCGGATTTTGTAAAACTCCCGCTTAAATCTGTAGTAAGATTACTAAAAGCATTCCACTTGAAACCCATATTTTCAGCCCAGAAGCTACTCTTTACAAATAGAAAACCCAAAATAATTAAACCAATTAAGGCTATAATCTTCGAACTCGTAAAAATGTTCTGAAGCCATTTACCACTTTCTACACCTTTAGTATTAATATAGGTAAGCAGTAAAATGATCGCTATGGCCAAAATCTGTATCCAGGTTATTTTATAACTGCCACTTTGAAAAATTGGAGCTGCATCATTTAACGCAGGAATTAAATAAGCGGTAAACTTACCAAAGGCAACTGCAACTGCAGCAATAGTACCCGTTTGAATGACCGTAAACATGCCCCATCCATAAAGAAACCCCATCATTTTACCGAAGATCTCCTTTAAGTAGGTGTATTGCCCCCCTGCTTTTGGAAAAATTGCAGAAAGCTCGCCATAAGAAATTGCTGCTGCGACAGTCATGACAGCTGTGATCAACCAAACAACTATTAACCAATACCCGGAGCCTAAATTTCTCATAATATCGGCGCTGACAATAAAAATACCGCTTCCTATCATCGAACCCATTACAAGCATTGCAGCGTCAAAAAGTCCTAACTTTCTTTTGAGTGGTTTTTTTTCTTGTATCTCTTCCATTTGTGTGTTTGGTTTTAGGTTTAGTTCGGGCTAATTTATTTAAAAAAAACAATTCGTAGCGAGTTGAAATGTATCATTTTAATCGAACAAAAAATATTCTTTGATGTTGTTAATTTTTTTTGAGGTGTAGATCAGTAGAAAATTATTTTATTATATTGCTAAACTAATAACCAAAACTAAACAATTCAATATTCCGGCACTAAGTATTAACCAAGCTTAGTAAAATATGAGCAAACGGAGCATTGAAACAGACAAATCAAAACCAAATATCAACTATGGATTTTTTACAAAACAATTTAATCTACGCTGTTCCGGCGCTAGGACTTGTCGGAATTATTGTGATGCTATTTAAGAGCGCATGGGTGAGTAAGCAAGATGCAGGCGATAAAAACATGCAGGAACTTGCGGGCTATATTGCCGATGGAGCTATGGCTTTTCTAAAAGCAGAATGGAAAGTACTCAGCATATTTGCCGTATTCACTGCAGCATTACTGGCCTATTCAGGAACAATTACAGAGATTAACGGTGTGCCAATGCACTCCAGTTGGATTATATCAATCTCATTTATAATCGGAGCGGTATTTTCTGCTTCAGCAGGATACATTGGCATGAAAGCCGCGACCAAAGCAAATGTAAGAACCACGCAAGCGGCCAGAACAAGCCTTAAACAGGCTCTAAAAGTGTCTTTCACCGGCGGAACCGTGATGGGCCTGGGCGTTGCAGGTCTTGCGGTTTTAGGTTTGGGCGGATTGTTTATTGCTTTTCTTCAAATATTTCACGTAACGAATGCGAACAGTGTTGAAATGAGAACTGCTATCGAAGTTCTTACAGGTTTCTCTCTTGGAGCAGAGTCGATAGCCCTATTTGCTCGCGTTGGTGGCGGCATTTACACAAAGGCGGCAGACGTTGGTGCAGATTTAGTAGGAAAAGTTGAAGCAGGAATTCCTGAAGATGATGTTCGTAATCCGGCGACGATTGCAGATAATGTTGGCGATAATGTTGGCGATGTTGCGGGGATGGGTGCCGACTTATTCGGTTCTTATGTAGCCACGATCTTGGCAACAATGGTGCTTGGGCAGGAAATTACCGTGGTAGATAAATTTGGCGGCATGTCTCCAATCCTTTTACCTATGGTAATTTGCGGACTCGGAATTATATTTTCCATTATCGGAACATGGTTTGTAACCATAAAAGACGAAAAATCGAATGTTCAGAATGCTTTAAATTTAGGCAACTGGTCATCTATCCTTATAACGGCTGTTGCTTCGTACTTTATTGTTAAATGGATGTTGCCTGAAAGATTGAGTCTTCGTGGTTACGAATTTTCGAGCATAAACGTATTTTACGCAATTATAGTTGGTTTAGTGGTTGGGACCATAATGAGCGTTGTGACAGAATATTTTACAGCAATGGGAAAAGGTCCGGTAAATTCTATTATTCAACAATCTTCAACGGGCCATGCAACTAACATTATCGCTGGTTTATCTGTCGGAATGAAATCAACGGTTATTCCTATTTTAGTTTTGGCAGGCGGAATTATGGCTTCTTACCATTTTGCCGGTTTGTATGGTGTTGCAATTGCAGCGGCGGGAATGATGGCTACGACTGCGATGCAGTTAGCAATTGATGCATTCGGACCGATTGCTGATAATGCCGGGGGTATTGCCGAAATGAGTCAGTTACCACCGGAAGTTCGGGAGCGTACCGATAATCTAGATGCGGTCGGAAATACTACAGCTGCAACAGGCAAAGGATTTGCCATCGCTTCAGCAGCTTTAACTTCACTGGCATTGTTCGCTGCATTTGTTGGCATTGCCGGGATCACAGCGATCGATATATATAAAGCTCCTGTTTTAGCAGGTCTGTTTGTTGGCGGAATGATTCCTTTTATTTTTTCTGCTTTATGTATTCAGGCAGTTGGAAAAGCAGCCATGGATATGGTTCAGGAAGTTCGCCGTCAGTTCAGAGAGATTCCAGGTATTATGGAATATAAAGCCAAACCTGAATATGAAAAATGTGTTGCAATATCAACCAAAGCCTCTATCCGCGAAATGATGATGCCGGGCGCAATTGCTTTAATCACACCAATTATCATCGGTTTCACTTTCGGACCCGAAGTTTTAGGTGGCTTGTTAGCCGGCGTTACGGTTACAGGCGTGTTAATGGGTATTTTTCAAAGTAATGCCGGTGGCGCCTGGGATAATGCAAAAAAATCTTTTGAACAAGGCGTGATGATCAACGGCGAAATGTTTTACAAGAAATCAGAGCCACATAAGGCATCAGTAACCGGCGACACAGTGGGAGATCCTTTCAAAGACACTTCAGGCCCTTCCATGAATATTTTGATTAAATTAATGTCAATCGTTTCACTGGTTATTGCTCCTTACATCGCAGTCAAGGCTGTTGCGGGCGAACATCGCCAGGAAGTTCGTAAAGAAATCAGAATTCAGCAAAAAACTGATGGTTCAGGTAATGTAATTACCGATACTTTAACAAATACAACAGACACCATAAGCCATTAGTTGTAAAAACTAAGATATAATAACATCAAAAGGGATTTTTAACCAAAATCCCTTTTACTTTTCCGTAATTTTTATTTACGTTTGGAACTGAATTAATCTAAACAAAAACTATAATATGGGTTTATTTACTAAAAAGCCGATGCATCTGTTGCTTGAAGAAGCAGGAGAGTCTGGCAAAGGCTTAAAGCGAACGCTCAGTGCAGGGGCATTGGTAGCACTTGGCGTCGGAGCTATTATTGGAGCCGGTTTGTTTGTTCGTACTGCAGCTGCTGCAGCTCAAAACGCCGGACCATCAGTTACAATTGGTTTCATTATCGCTGCTATAGGCTGTGCTTTAGCAGGTTTATGTTATGCTGAATTATCATCATCTATTCCAATTTCAGGTAGTGCATACACTTATACTTATGCAACTATGGGCGAATTGATGGCTTGGGTAATTGGCTGGGATTTAGTGCTTGAATACGCTGTTGGTGCTGCTACCGTAGGCATTGCATGGAGCGAATACCTCAACAAATTATTAGTCGAAGTGTTGCATATGGCTCCCATACCATATGAATGGTGCCACTCGCCTTTTCAATCGCACCCTGATGGAACCGTTAATGGTATCATGAATCTACCTGCACTATTTATTGTTGGTGTATTAAGTCTGTTACTTATAAAAGGAACCTCAGAGTCTGCTTTCGTAAACGGTGTTATCGTAATTACTAAAGTTGCAATCGTAATTTTAATCATTGTTTTAGGTTGGGGCTTTATTCATGAAGCTAATCACCATCCTTATATCCCACCGGCAACCACTTATGTCGATCATGCAGGGATTCCACATAACTTCGGTGGTTTCTGGGGTGTTATCGGTGCCGCCGGTACTGTGTTCTTCGCGTTTATAGGATTTGATGCTGTAAGTACTGCCGCTCAAGAAACGAAAAACCCAAAAACGGCAATGCCAATTGGTATTTTAGGATCGTTAGCGGTTTGTACAATACTTTATATACTTTTTGCGCATGTTTTAACAGGTATCGCACCGGTAGAATTCTTCAGAACTAAAGGTGGAGAAGCATCTGTAGTAGCTGCAATCAGCGAATACATGACAGGCTACGGATGGTTGGCTAAATTAGTAACTGTTGCAATTTTAGCCGGTTTCTCTTCAGTAATCCTTGTGATGTTATTAGGACAAAGCCGTGTATTCTATTCGATGAGTAAAGATGGTTTATTACCAAAAATGTTCAGCGATTTGCACCCTAAATTTAAAACTCCTTATAAAGCTAACTTGGTTATCTTGGTAATTGTAGGTTTGTTCGCTGCTTTTATTCCCGGTGATGTTGTTGATATGACAAGTATCGGTACACTATTCGCATTTATGTTGGTGTGTGTGGCCGTAATCATTCTAAGAAAAACAGATCCTGATCTTCCTCGTCAATTCAAAACACCTTGGGTACCTTTAATTCCAATTTTAGGCGTTTTGGCTTGCGGGTTAATGATAGCGGGTTTAGGCTGGACAAACTGGTTGAGATTATTCGGATGGTTAGCATTAGGTTTCATTATCTATTTCGGATATAGCGCTAAACATTCCGTTCTTACTAAAACAGGAAAAGGTGTACATCCTACCGATCCTCCAAAACCTGAAATATTAGATTAACATTTTCAATTCGAATATTTTAAAGCTCCGACAAAAGTCGGGGCTTTTTTTGTGTTAAATAATTGTTAATAAATTATCTTTGCAGAAAACGTAACCTATGAATTCCCTCCTCGCATCTGTTAAGAGTAAACTCTTACTTTCCGTAATCGTGCTCCTAATCATTTCCTCGAAAGGTTTTGCGCAAAGAACGATTAATGATGTAATGGATTCGACAACTGTAAACCATCTGTTAATTATCTCAAAAAAATATGGTTCATTATCATTCAGCGGATATTTACAACCCCAGTTTCAGGTGGCGCAATCAAACGGAACGCAGGCAGAATACCAGGGCGGGAATTTTGGGGATTATACAAATAATCGGTTCAGATTGAGACGCGGAAGGCTTAGGGCGGATTATATGCTTTTAACTGATGACGGTGCGCCATCTACTTATTTTGTTCTTCAATTTGATGGAACAGAACAAGGCGTTGCGATCAGAGATTTTTGGGGAAGGTATTACGAAAATAAGTGGAAAATATTGGCAGTAACGCTGGGGCTTTCCGGTCGGCCTTTTGGAAATGAATTGCAATTATCCTCATCTGTAAGAGAAGCGCCCGAACGCGGTAGAATGTCGCAAATTTTAATGAAAACAGAGCGGGATTTAGGTGTTACTTTTACTTTAAATCCAAGGTGGAAAGATGCAAAATTAAAAAACATCTCATTAGACTTTGGAATCTACAATGGCCAGGGCTTGTCGGGAAGCGGAGAATTCGATAACAGCAAAGATTTTATAGTACGCCTTAGTCATAAATCATATAAATTCAATGCCTTTACTATTGCAGGCGGAATAAGCACCTTACAGGGCGGATTAAATCACCGTTTACCTGTAAGTTATAAAATGGAAAAAGCCAATGATGTGTGGTACATGGCCAAAGACTCATCTGCTTCTACAGTGAATAAAGTTGCGCCAAGAAGATATTATGGCGCTGATGTTCAGCTATCTACAAACACAAAAAGCTGGAAGTCGGAGTTAAGGGCTGAAGTGGTTTCAGGCTTGCAAACAGGAACTTCTACAACATCAACTACACCTGGTTCTTATCCTGTAGATAACAAATCTATTCCACTGCCTTATTTCACGAGGACTTTTAACGGGGCCTACATCACTTTCGTTCAAACGCTAAACAGCACCGACAATCAATTGATTTTGAAGTATGACTGGTATGACCCGAACACTAAAGTGAAAGGCATGAATATTTCTTCAGCAGCAGGTTTATCTCCGGCCGATGTTCGGTTCGATACATTCGGATTCGGCGTACTCCATCATTTTAATACACACTTTAAAGCGGTGCTTTATTATGACATAATCAGAAACGAATCGACACAAATACCCGGCTATACAGCCGACAGGAAAGACAATGTATTAACATTAAGGACACAATTCTATTTCTAATAATTAACTTTCCAAACAGGGATTTAAAGCAAATTCCTATACCTTTGCTAAAATGATCAAGCTATGAAATTCGATTTTATGAAGTTTAACCTAAGTGAGATTTTATCGACAACGATGGTCCTTTTTGCAATTATCGATATTTTAGGAGCAATTCCGGTCGTAATAGAATTGCGCAGAAAAGCGGGTCATATCGAATCTGAAAAGGCTTCGTTAGTTGCTGCCGGATTAATGATTTTATTTCTTTTTTTAGGAGAATCACTTTTAAAGGTTATCGGCTTAGATGTTGAATCATTTGCAATAGCAGGCTCATTTGTTATATTCTTCATCGCAATGGAGATGGTTTTAGGCTTAACGATATTTAAAGAAGAAGCACCAGAAACAGTTTCAATTGTGCCATTGGCTTTTCCTCTTATTGCAGGTGCAGGAACAATGACAACCTTACTTTCTCTAAAAACAGAGTACCATACTCAAAACATTCTCGTAGGCATTATCCTGAACATCATTTTTGTTTATTTCGTTTTAAAGAATACGAACAGACTCGAAAAACTTTTTGGCAAATCGGGACTAAACATCCTTCGTAAAGCTTTCGGTGTAATTTTATTGGCAATTGCAATTAAGCTCTTTAGGAATAACACAGGCTTATAAACACGCTGTTTGTAACAAAAATTTAGTATATTTATCTAAACAATAAAGCTTGATATGAACAGCTTTGAGAAATATACTGTAATAATTGGTGCGCTGGCTGTCTTAATCGAAGCCGTAAAGCACTTAAAAAAGAATTTTAAATCGTGGTTTCAGCACACTTGATTTAGGATTGGTTTGATCGTTTTTGTGCGCATTATTAGTAATTTTACCCTTGGGTTTTCTTAATTAATCTGGCAACGAACATTGTATCTGCATTATGCTCATAACCTTTAATTAATTCCATTGATTCTAGTTCCAAAGGGAAATTTTCGGTAATATGGCTTACAACTTCTTCATTTTCTTCGGCGAAAGCCGAACAAGTAATGTAAATTAATGGTTTACCGGGCTTCAGGTATTTAACAATATTATTTACAATAGATTTTTGAATTACTGAAAACTGTTTGATTTTACGTTCGTCGAAAAAAGTTAACATTTCAGGGGTTCTTCCCCACGTTCCCGAACCTGTACAAGGTGCGTCGAGAATTATGCCATCGAAGGCGTAATGATGCAAAATCTGATCGTTATTTTTTAAAAGGTCTAATTCTTTTTTGTGATATTTTTTGACCCCGGCCAACCTGAAACGTTCATCTAAATTTAATAAAATGCTTTCCCTTAGGTCGGTTACCAACAGATCGATAGCAGGCTGTAAACTATGTAGCAGTAAGGTTTTACCTCCTGATGCGGCACAACAATCCCACCATTTGTCCCATTTCTCGGGCTTAAAATACGTTCCTGTATGTTGTGACGATAAATCCTGAACCTGATAAGAACCGGCAGGAAGAATGTTTTCGAGCTTGGTTCCGTTCGGCAACGATAGTGCGGTAGCAGAGATTTGCTTAACACTGGTATTTTCTTCGCGAAGCTTAGCGATAATCATCGGTGCATCACCTTCAGCAACTCTTATAAACAGATCCGGCTGTAGAAAAAACGACTTATAAAAATCAGTTTTATCAATATCTCCTGATAGGTGGCTATTAAAAGGATAAACCTCACCCAAGCTAAATTCAGGATATTTCAAAGAAATTAAAGCGAGTTTTTCATCTAGTGAAACCGAGAGTTTTTCAACCAGGTCTGGATGATTTTTTTCTACGATCAAACTTAAAGTGTCATGGCAAAGAAAATCGGCAACACTTAATCTTTCTTCATTGCTAAGGCTGGAAAGTGCCTTTCCTAAACGGAAAAAGCTATAAAGGTGCCTTGTCGCCCACCGCCTGTCTGATGAACCCATTTGTTTATTCTGCTTAAAATATGCAGGCAAAAAACGATGCAGAGGCAAGTTGCCGTCGTAATGTTGCAAAACTTGCTCAAAGGCTCTCAACTGATGCTCAACTCTCATTCTGTTAAATTTTAAAATCTACTCAATTACGTTTAAGGCAAAATTCTTATAGCGCAATAACATCACATTGGTGTTGATGTATCCCAAGTGTTCATCGTGAATAAAAGTAAAAGTATTATGTAACCCTTTGTATTTTTCTTTGCTAAGGTATTCTAAATAATCTTCGCCATATGCGGCCATTAATTTCCCGAAATAGAAAGCTTCGTCGAATCCTTTGAAAGCATATTCACCGGGTTCAAATCCATATTTCCTCCTATAATTCTTAATGAAGTTAACAACATTAGAATTCTTGTAATCAATTTTATACGAGGAACTTATGATAGCATTTAGGGCTTGTAATTTGTCGGCAGGATAATTTTGCTTCGACCAAAGTGGGTGACCAAATAAGTTTAAAGCGTAACCACCAGTTGGCAGATTCTTCAGTTTATAAAGCTTTTCTATAGTGGGTAAAACAAAAGCTCTGTCGCTCGAGGTTACAACAATAGCGTACTGTTTTCCTTTAATCATCTTAGTTTCGAATGCGAAAGCCGAAGTATATTCCTGTACAATAAATTTGTTTGCAGTTTGGGCGGAAAAATATTTTCTGAAAGGTGAAGCGAACTGTTCATCGTCAGTTTTTCTGGGGTTGATGATAACAATTATAGTATTGGAGGCATTGTAGCTCTTCGAAATATAGGCCGCCATTTTCTTAGCATGTAACTCAATATTACCTACAATCGATATTAAATTGGGATTATTGAAGTCGGCCGGGCTTGAAGCTGCTAAAGGCGAAACTACAGGAACATTATTTAACTTCGAATAATTAGTAAAGTATTTAATGCCCTCTGGGAAAACAGGGCCAACAACTAAGTTGCTTTTTCTAAAATTATCAATTTTATAAAGTGAACCAATGTGTGCATTGTCATCCTGCGTATCGTAAACGCTAAGTTTAAAGTTTAGTCCTGATGCTGCAACAGAATCCAAGCCTAATTTAAATCCCTGGTAGAAATCAATAGGCATCGCATACTTTTCAATGTCGGCTTTACTCATTGATTTTAAGTTAAGCTCATCAAGTTTAAAAGGAATAAGCAGCGAGATACTTGCCTGAGAAAATTTCTTTAAAGGTTTTTTTTCTACAGGTTTTTCTTTCTCTACCGGCTTGGGCGCTTCCGTTTTCACCGTCGTAATCTTGGGAGAACAAGCCCCAAAAATAAGTGCAGGCAAAACTAAAAGCCAATATCTTCTTTTTAAAATCATTGTATTGTTATTAACAAAATATGCTGACAAAAGTTACACCTTCTATCAGCATATATAATATTTAGTGGCACAAAACTAATCAGCGTAACTGATTTTTATTCCCACTCGATCGTTGCAGGTGGTTTAGAGCTGATATCATAAACAACTCTATTAATACCTTTAACTTTATTTATAATTTCATTGGAGATTTTCGCTAAAACAGGATAAGGCAGGTGACACCAATCTGCGGTCATACCATCAACTGATTCAACGGCACGTAAGCAGATTACATTTTCGTAAGTACGCTCATCGCCCATTACACCAACTGATTGAACTGGTAGGAAGATTGCACCTGCTTGCCAAACTTTATCGTACAAACCGGCAGCCTTAAGTTCATTAATATAAATTGAATCTGCGTGTTGCAAAATTTCAACTTTCTCTGCAGTTACATCGCCCAATATTCTAATCGCCAAACCCGGGCCCGGAAAAGGATGGCGACCTAAAATAACGTCATCTATACCCAATGCCTTACCTACCCTTCTAACTTCATCTTTAAATAAGGTTTTTAACGGCTCTACAACCTTCAGTTTCATAAAATCGGGCAAGCCGCCAACATTATGGTGAGATTTTATAGTAGCGGACGGACCGTTAACTGAAATCGATTCGATAACATCGGGATAAATTGTACCCTGACCTAACCAATTCACGCCGCTAACTTCATGTGCGGCATCGTCGAAAACTTCGATAAAAACCCTTCCAATGGCTTTTCTTTTTAATTCGGGATCTTTTAAACCAGCAAGTTGACTAAGGAATCTGTCCTTAGCATCGATTCCCTTAATATTTAAACCCATGTGCTTGTACTGTTCAAGCACTTGCTCATATTCGTCTTTACGTAAAAGACCATTATCAACAAAAATACAATGTAGGTTGGTTCCAATTGCTTTGTGCAATAAAACGGCTGCTACGCTACTATCAACACCACCGGAAAGGCCTAAAACAACTTTATCGTTACCAAGTTTTTCCTGCAAATCAGCAATTGTAGTCTCAATGAATGCAGCTGAGGTCCAATCTTGGCTGCAACCGCAAATGTCGACTAAAAAGTTTTCTAAAAGAACTTTACCATCAATACTATGTGTTACCTCAGGATGAAACTGGATTGCATAGGTGTCTGAGTCCTTAATATGATAGGCCGCAACTTTTACACTTTCCGTACTGGCGATTAACTCGGCACCTTCGGGCATTTGGGTAATGGTATCGCCATGGCTCATCCAAACCTGCGAATCGATATTGATGCCTTTAAATAATTTATTTTCTTGGTTTACGAAACTAAGGTTTGCACGGCCGTATTCACGTGTTGAGGAGGCCTGAACATCGCCACCCGATTTTTGAGCAATGTATTGAGCGCCATAACAAACTGCCAGCAAAGGAAATTTTAAGTGGTAATTACTTAAATCTACCTGAGGCGCATCATCCTGACGAACAGAATAAGGACTGCCTGAAAAGATAACCCCCTTAACATCAGGCGTATTTATGTCAGGAAGATTATTAAATGGATATATTTCACAGTAAATATTTAGTTCGCGAACTCTACGAGCGATGAGTTGTGTAAATTGCGAACCAAAATCGACGATAATGATTTTTTCTTGCATCCGCAAAGCTACCAATTTGATATGAGATTTGAGAGCAGAGAACTGAGTTTTTTAAAGATTTTAAATGATTTGCAAGCTGGTAATCTGCCAAGTTCAGTTTACTACAAAACTAAGATTCAATCAACTTAACCTCTACCCCGAATTTCCTTAAAAAATCTACACCTTCATCACTTGGCAAACCCTTATAAGCCGCATATGATTTAGAATAATAAACTAATTTTATTCCTGATGATAAAATTAACCTTGCGCATGCAATGCAAGGTGATAATGTTGTGTATAGCGTGCAGCCTTCAATTTTAGCCCCGTTTTTTGATGCATAAAGAATGGCATTTTCCTCAGCATGGAGGGCAAGCGAACAACTTCCTTTACTATCGCGGGCACAACCCGTCTCAGGCCATTCCTCATCGCAGTTGTGTGTACCCGCCGGCGGGCCATTGTATCCGATGGAAATGATTCGTGTATCTTTCGTTAAAACAGCACCAACATGAGCACGAACGCAATGAGAGCGGGTGGCCAGCTCAGTTGCCAGATTCATAAAAATACTATCGAAGCTTGGTTTGTCAATCATGTATAAAATTAAAAAAGCCACAGAGAAACCGAGTATCTCTGTGGCTGTAAAATTAGTTTATTATATTTTAATGTCCGCCAGAAAGTTTTTTATCGAAGCTAATTCCTTGAGATCTCAAAATCCCGCTTACTTTCCATGCATAAAATGCTAAGTAAGCAAAGCAAATGATTCCGACTACGTAACTATATTGAATGCCTGTGTATTCAGAAACCGCACCTTGCAGCCAGCTGATAATTCCACCACCCATAATCATCATAATTAAAAAGCTACTGCCCTGGCTCGTATGTTTACCTAACCCGCTTACCGCTAAAGTGAATATACAAGGCCAAAGTGTGCTACAAAACAAACCAACACTTGTGATGGCGTAAACACTTACCATACCTGTAGTAAACATGCCGATTAACAATGCAGCAATACCTATCGCTGAAAATATTAACAACATTCTGGCAGGGTTACCTTTACTTGCCATGTCTGCAGCAATTAAAACTAAAATGATTAATCCATAAACATAGAACGGAGCTAAATCGTGGCCCATAAATGCATTTACACCTAAAAAGATGGCAAAGGCCAGATAAGGAGCAATAAAACGCAATATCTTCTGCGTACTTACATTATCTGTAAATGCTTCTACAGCACCCGTCCATCTACCAATCATCATACTCGCCCAGTATAAGGAAATATAAGGCGCAATATCATGAAGTGCAAAACCTAAATCTTTCTCCATGTAGGCAGGTAGATTACTGGCTGTTGAAACTTCAACGCCCACATACACGAAAATCGCAATCATACCTAAAACCAATTGAGGGTATCTCAAGGCAGAACCGCCGGTTCCTTTTTCTTCAACTGCAGCCTCCACTAATGCCGGTCTATCAGGCAGTGATGATAATTTTAGAAAAATAGCAACTGCAATAAATGCAACGCCTAAAATAAGATACGGAACTTTTACACTTTCTATACTGATATTTGAGCTTGCATTTGCGGCAGAACCGAATATTGCAAAGCTTACAACGAGCGGGCCAATGGTTGTACCAAAATTGTTAATACCACCTGCTAACGTTAAGCGTTGCGAGCCTGTTCTAATTGGCCCTAAGGCAATAGCCAGTGGGTTCGCAACAGTTTGTTGCAATGAAAAACCTAAAGCAACAATAAATAAACCTGACAGCATTAAAGGGAAAGAGCCCAAATTTGCGGCAGGGTAAAACAATAATGTACCAACGGCTGAAATAACCAAACCTAACGCCAACGAGTTTTTGTACCCCAATTTGTTAACAATATCCTGCCCTATTAACACAGAAATACCATTATAAATTAATGCACCTACGGTGTAAGCGATATAAAACGCCAGCGAAACCAATTGGCTTTCAGCCTGCGATAAATCGAACGCCTTTTTAAATACGGGGATAAGAATATCGTTACTGGCCGCTACAAAGCCCCAAAAAAAGAAAACTGTAACTAGAGGAATAAATTGGCCCCACTTGGTTTGTACTTGTTCTTGACTCATTTTAAAATTTAGTTTTAGTGGGGCTAAACATAAATAAAAAAAAATTAAAAAACGGCTATTTTATACAACTCCCTGCAACAAAAATAAAGTTGATATGTTTAGCTTTAAATCGCATATTCGCATATTCATAAATAACACAATGCATGTTTGAAGCCATATTGTTAGGTATAGGGGCAGGGATTATTTCGTCGTTTTTAACAGGTCCGGTATTTTTTGCAATGATAAAAACCAGTATAGAAAAGGGCTTCAAAGCTGGTTTTTCCTTAGCTATCGGTGTAATTATAAGTGATGTTATTTTAATTGCACTGGTGCTGTTTGGCAGTCAGTTTTTTGAATATAAAGCAGATTTTGATAAATACGTAGGTATTATCGGAGGCTTGTTTCTCTTGGCAGTAGGGATTTATTATCTGGTTTCCAAAATCACCGTTCACTACGATAGTTCTACTTTGCAGAAAATTAGCAAAAGGGGTTACGTATTGAAAGGATTTTTGATGTGTATTCTTACCCCATCTACGTTAATGTTCTGGATTATCGTAAGTGGCATTATATCGGTTAAGCTTAATAATATGCTTAATGAAAAGTTGGTCTGCTTTTTCATAGCAATGGCTACGCAACTTGCAATAGACGGTGCAAAGAGCTTCTATTCGAGCAAGCTTCGATACAAAATCAAGGAAGATTCGTTAAAAAAATTAAATAAGATTGCAGGCGTTGTTATCATCTTCTTTGCTTTTTGGCTGGTGATAAAAACTTATCTGAAGTTTTATGCCTAACTAATCAATAACCTTGTCTACATCGTAGAGGTCAACATAATCCACCAAGTTGCCGCCTTCGCAATTTTTCATATTTTGTAATCTGTAATAACTACGATCACCTTTTTTGGCAAAAATCTGCAAGCCCGTTTTTTCGCAGGGTTTACCTCCGTTATTATCTTTAATATAAGTAATGATTGTTCCTTCAAAAGAAAGCTTATTAGCATCGAGTCTTTTAATTTTTCCGTCAATCTTTAAAAACTCGTTGCTACTGTTAGTTTGCTCTCCTCTAATGGTATATGTTCCATTATCTTTTTTGATCAACTTCGCGGTTCCCTGCTCCTCAAAACTTATCCATTGTAGTGAGATTGGGATCGTTCTAACCACATCAATTTCTACTTTCGGTATTTTGCTTTTAATATCATCTTTTACACGGCTTAGCGTATCGCCTACCCTATCAACTTTGGCCGCCAGACTATCACTTGTTTCATTGATAACATCATCAACCTTTTTTTTGCTGTTATCTGAACATCCTAAGCCTAAACAAACCACAAGTGCAAATAATATCTTTTTCATAATTCGATTTTCTATCAGCTTTAACGTTTTGATCAACAAATGGTTTGAGCAGTTTATAAAGCTTTAAAATTTCGAGGAAAAAAAAATAGCCCACATGAGTGTGAGCTATTCGTTATTCAATTTCTCTTTTTTAAGGATTAATAGGCCCTTTGATTGTTTCCTTCTTTCCAGTTAACAAAAGCCTTATTAACAACTTTATTACCACCTGGTGTTGGGTAATTACCGGAGAAATACCAGTCGCCTTTATTTTTTGGACATGCTTCATGCAGGTTTTCCAAACTTTGATAAATAACTTCGACTTCCGCAACAGTACCTTTAGGCGTAATAATCTGCGCAATTTTAGCCGAGATTTCTTCAGGTGTAAACGGTTTATATATTTCCTTAACGTGGTTTATAATTTGTTCTTTAGGCAATAATAATGATGCTTTACATTTTGCATAAACATCTTCAATAATTTGCCATTGCCCGCGTTCGGTTAACAATTGTATGGCAGCATCAAAAGCAACAAACTGCCCCATTCTGCTCATATCAATACCGTAACAATCCGGGTAACGAATTTGCGGTGCTGAAGAAACAATAATAATTTTCTTCGGATGTAACCTGTCGACAATTTTGATGATACTCTGTTTCAACGTAGTACCACGAACAATCGAATCATCCAACGCTACCAAAGTATCTTTATGGTTATTTATAATCCCGTATGTAGTATCGTAAACGTGGGCAACCATTTCGCTTCTATCCGCATCTTGGGTGATAAACGTTCTTAGTTTAACATCCTTAACGGCAAGTTTTTCAACTCTTGGCGCCATTGATAGAAGTTCATCTAATTGCTCGTCATTAAGTTGCTCTTTATTATGGAGTAATGTATTTTTCTGGTGATTTCGAACATAACGCTGAACACCATCTACAAGACCGAAAAAAGCAACTTCAGCAGTATTGGGAATGAATGAGAATACCGTGTTCTTTAAATCGTAATTAACAGCTTGTAGAACCTTATCACTTAACAAACGACCTAATTGCTTTCTTTCGCGATAAATCTCTACATCACTTCCTTTAGAGAAATAAATGCGCTCAAATGAACATGACAATCTTTCGGTTGGCTCGCGGAATTGCTCCATGCTCACCTCACCGTTTTTCTTAATGATTAAAGCATGACCGGGATCAATTTCCTTAACATCTTTAAATTGGATATTAAAAGCCGTTTGTAAAGCAGGTCTTTCCGAAGCAGCAACTACAATTTCATCATCATAATAATAATAGGCAGGACGAATGCCGGCAGGGTCTCTCATAATGAAAGAATCACCGTTACCAACCATACCGCAAATAGAATAACCACCATCCCAGGTTTTTGCCGAGCGGCGAAGAATATTGGCGATGTTTAAGTTATCAGCAATTTTTTGGGTGATGGCCACATTGTCGTGTCCCTCCTTTTTGTATTCATCAAAAAGTTCCTGATTTTCATCATCTAAGAAGTGACCAATTTTCTCAAGAACAGTTACAGTATCAGCCTTTTCTTTCGGATGCTGACCTAACTCGTATAACTGTTCCAGCAACTCATCAACATTCGTCATGTTGAAGTTACCTGCAATTACCAAATTACGCGTCATCCAGTTATTTTGCCTTAAAAAAGGATGGCAATTTTCAATACTGTTTTTGCCATGTGTGCCATAACGCAAATGGCCCATTAACACCTCGCCGATAAAGCTTACGTTGTTTTTGAGCCATTCTGTATCCTGCATTAGTTCAGGTGTGTTTTCTTGTATATCTACGAACTTGTTTTGAACGTATTCGAAGATATCTGCTACCGCGTTTGAAGCCATGCTTCTATATCGGCTGATGTACCTGCTACCAGGCTTCATATCCAGCTTAATGGTTGCAATACCTGCGCCATCTTGGCCCCGGTTATGCTGCTTTTCCATTAAAAGGTATAATTTGTTAAGGCCGTAAAGTGCTGTACCGTACTTTTGCTGGTAGTAAGAAAGTGGTTTTAACAGGCGAATAAAAGCGATTCCGCATTCGTGTTTTATCTGATCACTCATTGTGTGGGTTTGAAGCCGCAAAGTTATCCTTTTAAACAATCACAACCTAAACAAAAATGCTTTCTTTTATACTGGAAATGTAAAGGATTAGATGTTAGCGTGGCTAGATGTTAATTCTTCGCCAAAAAAAATTGAAGCATGCTCGTTAAATGCTTTAGCATCACCACTGGTATAAAATGACTTATCTCCTTCCCGGGATAATTCGGATTCGATCTCAGGATGCCTTTCTAAATAATTAACTAAACTTTCGGCAACGATTTCGCCTTGGGTTAGAATACAGATATCTGTTGAAAATACAGCCTTAAGTTTTGGCAGCAATAGCGGATAATGTGTACAGGCGAGTAAAACACAATCTATGGCGGACGACTGATCGATTAAAGCATTGCAATATTCCTGCACAAAAAAATCGGCGCCTGGTTGCATATGCTCATTGTTTTCGATTAATGGCACCCACATCGGGCAAGCTTGCTGATAAACATTTATCTCAGGGAAAAACTTTTTGATTTCTAGCAAATACGATTCAGAATTAACGGTTCCTCTTGTACCCATTACACCAACTTTTTTACTTTTGGTATAGTAATCGATTACTTCTGCGGTCGGCCTTATTACGCCTAACACTCGTTTATCGGGATATTTTGATGGCAAGTCTTTCTGTTGAATGGTTCTTAAAGCCTTTGCCGAAGCGGTATTACATGCAAGTATAACCAAATTGCAGCCCTTGCTGAAGAGCCACTCAACACATTCTAAGGTGTATTGATAAATGGTTTCGAAAGAATGATCGCCATATGGCGACCGGGCATTATCGCCCAAATAAATATAATCGTAATCGGGAAGTTTCAGGGCAATGGCACGGAATACAGTTAAACCGCCGTAACCGGAATCGAAAATACCAATTGGTGATGTATTTTGCATGCTGTGCAGATGATGAAATATATTTAAAGTTTGGAAGCGGATGTGGATTCGCCGTAGTTAAGCTGTAAACCTGTTTAAATTAAAAATTGCTAATTATTAAAGATGCTGAAATAAATTCAAGATGACGAATTTGAAAAACGCAAAAGCGGAATCAAGTTAAACTTAATTCCGCTTTTGCCTAAAATTTAATACTTTATTATTTTTTTGGAGCCGGAGCTTTTGCAGTGGCAGTAATACCTAATTTCGTTTTCACTGCCGCAGTAATGTCATCGCCACCTTCCCAGAATACCAAGTTGTTACCACCTTGTCCGTTTGCAACATCGAAAACGTAAGCCAAACCTTTTTCTTTAGCTATAGCAGAAATTGCTGTAGCTACTTTACCTTGGATTGGTTGAAATAACTCACCTTGTTTAGTACCTAAATCTTGTTGAGCTTTAGTTTGCGCATCACCGATACGTTTTTGTAAATCCTGCAATTCAGTTGCTGCTGTCTGTAATTCTTTATCAACTGTTTCTTTGTTTGCTTCGCTACGAGTTTTTTCTTTAGCTTGTGCCGCAGTTAATTTAGTTTGATATTCCTTAATCATCACATCTATTTCAGCTTGCTTAGTTTTACTTAAGTTTTCTAAAGTAGTTTGTGCTGTTTTAGATTCAGGTAAGTTAGCAAATACCTCTTCTGAATTTACGTGACCAATCTTTTGCTGTGCATTTGCCATATTTGCTGTAAACAATAAACCTGCTGCAACAACAAATACGTTAATTAACTTTCTCATGTTTTATTTTACTTTTTTATTTTTTTAATTGTTTTTCCTTAATTCGAGGGGCGAATATACTAATTATTTACAGTCCCCGGTTTGTAACCTAATTTCGCAATTACATCGTTACTAACATCGTAGCTACTGCTTGCGTAAATCATCATCGTTGCTTCGCTGCTTTTATCGAAAATGAAATCTAAGAATTTTGCTTTAGCAATTTGTTTAATAACATCAGCAACTTTATCCTGAATAGGTTTAATCAGTTTTGCTCTGCTTTGGAAAAGGTCTCCGTCTGGTCCGAATTTCTGACGTTGAAATTCTTTAGCTGCCTTCTCCTTCTCGATAATTTCGTTTTCACGACGTTTGCGCATATCATCAGTTAATAAAACCTGATCTGCCTGGTAAGCCTTGTACATTCTGTCGATTTCTCCGAAGTTCTGATCTACTTGCGCCTGCCATTGTTTTGAAGCTACCTCTAACTGGCTCAATGCCGATTTATATTCCGGCATGTGTTTTAAAATGTACTCTGTGTCTACATAAGCAAACTTTTGGGCAAAAGCGCCAAAAGTTGTGCAAAGTAAAAATGCTATAAAAAGATACTTCTTCATTTGTGTGTGTGTGTTTAATGTACTGTTATTATAACTTAAGCTTTTAATAAACTCAAGTTGTAATGTTTTATTGCATAATTAATATTTTTTTTAGTTATAAACAATTAAAATCCACCTAATTGTTGTGCGATACTAAAGTGGAACTGGCCTTTGTTAGCGTCAGGCAAACCAGGGATAGCATCAAAACCATAACCATAATCAATACCCAATAAACCAAATATCGGTAAGAAAATACGGGCACCTACACCCACAGATCTTCTGATATTAAACGGATTGAAATCGCTGAATCTGTTCCATGTGTTACCACCTTCAGCAAAAGCCAATACAAAGGCTGTGGCTTGCTGACTAGAAATTACGGGATAACGAGCCTCTAAAACATATTTCGTATAAATTGGGCTACCCGATTGCTGAGCAATTGTAGGATTTGAACCAACAGGAATTACTGTGTTGTTCGAATAACCACGCATTGCGATTAACTCAGAGCCTTGTAGGAAATCGAATCCCTGCATACCGTCGCCACCAAGTTTAAAGCGCTCGAATGCTGATTGACCTACGGCAGCAGTATATTGACCTAAGAAACCGAATTGAGCTTGTGCTTTAATTACGAAGTTACCGGCAACACGTTGAAACCACTGTGAATCAAATTTCCATTTGTGGTATTCTGTAAATCTGTATTTTGTTTTATCTGATGCGGTAGCATAATTTACGCCGTTAAATAACGAGTAAGGCGGCGTTGCCTGAACTGTAAAGCGAAGGAATGAACCCGATTTAGGGAAAATTGGTGAATCCCTTGAATCGCGACTTATCTCTTGCGATAAGTTTAAGTTATATGAAGTACCGGTGCTGAATAAATATCCCGGATAGTTCTGCAAAATATATTGTTGTAAGTTAACAGCATGGCTCAACTGGAAGTAGTTATCGGGCCAGTTTAATCTTCTGCCTAAACTTACGGTTACGCCATTTAAGCGAATTTTATAATAACCTGTAGAACCTGACGAAGTTCCGCTTGATTGTAAGGATGTAAATGCACTTACACCAAAGCTAACAGGTTTCTCGCCGCCAAACCAAGGTTGAGAGAAAGAGAAACTGTAAGATTGGTAATATTTACCATTCGTTTGACCACGCAAACTTAATTTCTGTCCATCACCCTTTGGTAATGGTTTATAAGCTTTAAGGTTAAATAAATTTCTTAAAGAGAAGTTATTAAAAGTTAAACCTAAAGTACCGATAATACGGCCACCACCAAAACCACCTGATAACTCAATCTGATCTGAAGGCTTTTCTTCTACAGCGTATTCGATATCTACTGTTCCGTCTGCCGGATTAGGGCGAGGCGTTGGAACTGTTTTCTGTTCATCAAAGTTACCTAAAGCTCCGATCTCACGAACGGTACGAATTAAATCACTCTTATTAAATTTTTGACCCGGTTTTGTACGAATCTCACGTAAAACAACTTTATCGTTCGTAATTGTGTTACCTTTTAAAGTGATGCGGTTATTGGTATACTGCGGACCTTCATAAATGCGCATTTCAACATCTACGGTATCATTATAAATTTTTGTTTGAACAGGATCGATGTTGAAAGTTAAATAGCCGTTATCGGTATATAAGCTGTTAATATCGCCGCCGTTTTCGCCACCACCGTTAATTTTCTTATCTAATTTATCCTCACTAAAAATATCTCCTTTTTCAATTGTTAACACTTTGTTTAACACATCAGTGCTATAAATTGCATTACCCGCCCAGGTAATTTTACCAAAATAGTATTTTTTACCTTCGTAAAGATCCATTTTAATATTAACCTTTTTGCGGTTATACTGATAAATACTATCCTTTAAAAGTTCTGCATCGCGGTAGCCTTTCTCATGAAGCTTCGCAATCATTTTAACTTTATTTTCTTCGTATTTCTCTTTACTGAATTTACCTGAACCCCAAAAACGCCACCACGCAAATTGTTTAGGGCTCTTTAAATATTTCCTGAGTTTTGCCGCTTTAAAATCTTTGTTACCTGTAAAATCGATATGCTGAACTTTAACACGATGACCTTTATCAATGTTCGCTTCCAAAACAACACTGTTTTCAGAGTTAGGATCTTTCCTGGTGGTATAATTAATTGTTGTAAAGAAGTACCCTTTATCTAAAAGGTATTTTTTTACAATCGCAGAGGT
>Ga0308164_10000599_pt1 | contig 53700 bp, 50 predicted proteins | sample PhyTR2_FD_201031 | JGI IMG/M metagenome (GOLD analysis project Ga0308164, IMG submission 201031) | Phyllosphere microbial communities from UC Gill Tract Community Farm, Albany, California, United States - DLSLT.R2 | ecosystem: Host-associated > Plants > Phyllosphere > Unclassified | place: USA... | reverse complement strand
TGGCCCTTCAAAAGGTGTAGCGGGTAGCCAGCCAGAACGATGATTTGCATGGATGCCCTGATGCCAGATTTGAGGACCCATTTGGCCGCCTTTCTCGTGAACATCGTTAATTACCTTTTGCCAGCCTGCCAATGCTTGCTCACCATAAAAATGCGGAATGTTGGGATCAGCTGATGATGATGGTCTGTTAATTACTGTTCCTTCAGACAAGATTAAGCCAACCTGACCGGCAGCCCTTTTTGCATAATATTCGGCAACATCAGCCGTCGGAACACCGTCTGGTGAAAACGAACGCGTCATTGGTGCCATTACAATTCTATTTTTAATGTTTAATGTTTTCAGATTAAATGGTCTGAATAAACTATCTGTGTTCATATTTTTAAATTTTATAATTCTGAATTGATGATTTTGCTTAAGTGTTCGATGCCTTCTTTATTGCGCTTATAATAAGTCCATTGGCCAACCCTGGTTGCAGAAACCAAATCGGCACGTTGTAAAATTGAAAGGTATTCGGAGATTGTACTTTGAGATAAGCCGGCCTTGATTTGTATCTGCCCAACACAAACACCAATGTTTTCAAAGTCGGCATTTTGCTGATCGGGAAAGTTCGAGGCAGGCTCTTTTAACCAGTTCAGAATTTGCAAACGGGTTTTATTTGATAATGCTTTAAATATTTCTACCTGATCCATGAAGCAAAGGTATATCGACTTTTCTCGATATACCAATGATCGGGTGTAAGATTACATAACTATGTGGAAAGTGTTGATAAACGTCTCTAAAACGTTTTAAATAAATGCATAATCAAATAATTTGTTAGGATTTAACTTAAACTAATTCTTACATTCGTTAATCATTCTAACCAAATGGCTAACTATAGATCATTAACTGATAATGAACTCCTTGGTCTTATTCAGTCAGGAGACAAGCGTGCTTTCGAAGAAATATACGAACGATTTAATGGTTTGTTATATATCTACGCGTGTAAACTTTTAGCCGACAAGGAAGATGCGAGAGACGTAGTTCAGGAAATTTTCGTTTACCTGTGGAGCAATCCGGACATCAAGATTAAATCTCAATTATCAGCCTATTTGTATACCGCTGTTCGGTATAAAGTATTCGATTGGCTTGATAAGAATAAATCGAAATCGAATTACCTGTTATCATTAGAAAATTTTGCCGCAAAGGGCTATTGTATTACTGATGATTATATCCGCGAAAAGGAATTTGCATCAATAATAGAACGAGAAGTTAGTTTACTGCCCCCAAAAATGAGGCAGATTTTTGAGATGAGCCGTCAGCAACATCTTTCTCAAAAAGAAATTGCAGAAATACTTCATCTATCAGATAAAACAGTTAAAAAGCAAATGAGTAATGCGTTAAAAGTTTTGAGATTAAAGCTTACATCGTTTATTTCGATTGCTGTGATCTTGTTGATCAGATAACTTAGTACGCTGTTTTTCAAACCGGTTTTGTTATTCTCAAAAAAAATAAAAAAAATTTTATTTTATCTACTACTTCCGCTTTGGTTAGCCTACATGTATTTAATAAGCCAAATATATTATAGTGATGAATAAAGCTGAAGTTGAAAAACTTTTAGAAAAATACAGAGCCGGACTATGCACTGAGCAAGAAAAGGCTTTAGTAGAATCGTGGCATCTTTTTGAACTTTCCGAGAAAAAATCTGATTTAAAGCACGACGATATTGTTGAAGCCAGAACCCAAATTTGGCAGGCTATTGAAGAACAGACCGAACTTAACGCTAAATCAAATTATATAACATGGTTAAAAGTTGCGGCTGCGGCAGTGGTGTTATTTTTTATTGGTTTCGTGATTAACAGGCAACTCAACAAACAATATAACAACCAAGACATTGCAAAAAACAAACCCACAGCTATTAAACCCGGAGGCAACAAAGCAACTTTAACGCTAGCCGATGGCTCTAAAATCTCTTTAACCGATGCAACGAATGGTGTGATTGCCAAGCAAGCCGGAATCAATATTACAAAGACAAAAAACGGAGAATTAATTTATACTGTTGTTTCAACATCCTCGGAGAAGACAAAAAATTTATACAATACGATTGAAACACCGCGAGGCGGACAATATCAAATCAACCTGCCCGACGGAACCAAGGTTTGGCTAAATGCAGAATCATCATTAAAATATCCTACAGCGTTTAGTAGCGACGAACGCCTGGTGCAATTAAAAGGCGAAGCTTATTTTGAGGTGGCAAAATTATTAAATAAAAAAGGTGGTCGTGTTGCTTTTAAGGTAAATAGTGAAATAGGTGAAGGAAGAAATCAACAGGTTGAAGTTTTAGGTACGCATTTTAACATTAATGCTTACACCGATGAACCGAATAACAAAACAACCTTACTGGAAGGGAAGGTTCGGATATTGAATATGAGTTCACTGGCTTCGACTATTTTGAAACCGGGGCAGCAGTCTGTAATCGCTGCATCATCACCATCGGTGTTGGTTAAAAATGTTGATGCGGAAGATGCTGTAGCCTGGAAAGATGGTTTTTTCAGTTTTAACGACGAGAATTTACAAACGATAATGAATAAAATTTCCCGCTGGTATAATGTAGATATCAGCTATCGCGGAGCAAAAATGGATAAACTTTTTGGTGGAAGGATTTCAAGATTTAACAGTGTAAACGAAGTTTTGGAAACTTTACAAGCTACGGGAGATGTTCATTTTAAAATTGAAGAAAGGAGGATTTTAGTTATGCCGTAACCTATACTTTCTTTCATCGGTGAGATGATTTTAAGAATATAGCTTAACTAAAAAACCGGAAGCGCGGCAACGCTCCCGGCATACATCAGGGCTTTATTCTAATCGTAAAATTGTGAGATACAACTATTCTAAACCTAATAACCAAATATATGAATTTTTATACTGAATGGTTGCCCAAACCTAAGGGCCGACTATCTAAATTATTGTTGATTATGAAATTGACTTTTGTCTTATTAATCACCACGTTCCTTCAAATAAGTTACGCTGCTAAAGCGCAAAACGTAACCCTTTCAGAAAAGAACACAACTCTGCTTAGCGTTTTCCGAAAGCTGAATAAGAGTGTGGGCTATAGCTTTTTATACAATACTGCCCTTTTAAAAGAGGCAAAGCCGGTTAATATCGATATCAAAAATACCGATATTAAAGAGGTGCTCAGACAGATTTTCAGCGAGCAACCTTTAGGCTACACAATCAAAAATAACACCATCATTATTCACAAAAAAGCGCTCGATGGTTCGCCGTTATTATTACGTGCTTACGCGGACATAAAAGGTAAAGTTGTTGATGAAACGGGTGCCCCTTTAGTTGGTGCAAGCGTAAAGGTTAAAGGTTCTAATCAAGGAACTATGACCGATGCAAACGGAGCTTTCATTTTGAGAACGGTTGAAGAAGGCGCTGTTATCGTTGTTTCGTACATCGGTTATGAAAACAAGGAAGTAACTGCAACGTCGACAGGCGATTTGAGCATCCAAATGATGCCCCAGGCAGGCGTACTAGCCGATGCAGTTGTTATCGGTTACGGTACTCAAAAAAAGAGTGTGGTTACAGGTGCAATTTCGCAGGTTAAAGGCACTGATTTGGAAAATATGCCTGTTGTTCGGGTTGAACAATCTTTACAAGGCCGTACTTCGGGGTTAACGATTACAACCTCTTCCGGCCAACCGGGTGAAGGCGCAACTTTGCGTATTCGCGGTACAACTTCAATTAACAACAGTGAAGCTTTATACATTGTAGATGGTGTGCAGGTTGGTGGTGGTATCGACTACCTTAATCAGGCCGATATCGAATCTATTGAGGTTTTAAAAGATGCAGCTTCGGGCGCAATTTATGGAGCCAGAGCAGCTAACGGTGTAATTATCATCACAACTAAAAAAGGTAGCAGAAACGGCAGAATGGCTGTTAATTACAATACTTATTTAGGAACGCAAGCACCATCAAGAAAATTAGATTTGTTGAATGCTACGCAATATGCTACCATTTACAACGAAGCTGAATATGCCAGAACTCCAGGCTTAACGACACCGAGATTCCCCAATCCTTCACAATATGGTGTCGGAACAGATTGGCAAGCAGCCGTTTTTAATAACGATGCGAGAATTCAAAACCACGAATTGAGCATTAGCGGCGGCGGAGAAAAGTCTACTTATTACAGCTCTTTCGGTTATTTTGATCAGGAAGGTATTGTTGCGACAAGCAATTCTCAATATAAAAGATTTACAGCTCGTTTTAATTCTGAGCACCAATTAACCAAGGCAATAAAGTTCGGGCAAACAATTGGTTATACACGTACAAATTCAGTGGGTGTTGGCACCAATACAGAGTATGGTTCTCCTCTAAACAGAGCCATCAACATCGACCCAATTACGCCAATTGTGGAAATGGACCCTGCAAAGTATGGTGCAGCGCCTTACATTGGTAATCCTGTTGTTAGAAATGAAGCAGGGTTCCCTTATGGGATTTCTCAGTATGCACAGTCGGAAATTTTAAACCCCGTTGCCGCTTTGCAAGTTGCACAGGGTAATGGCTGGTCGGATAAAGTTGTTGCGAATGCTTTCGTTGAAGCCGAGATTATTAAAGGTTTAAAAGTAAGATCGCAAGGCGGTGTAGATTTGGCTTTCTGGGGTAGCGAAGGTTTCACGCCGATTTACTACCTTAATTCAATCAACCAAACTACAATTACTTCTTATAACAGATCTTCAAACAGAGGGCTTTTTTACTCTTTAGAAAATACAATTAGTTACAATAAACAGATTGATAAACACAACCTTACAGGTTTAATCGGTTACTCTTTCCAAAAAAACAGAGGTGAAACCCAAGGCGGAACAAAAGACGGTATTCCGGTAAATAACATTAAAGATGCCTCGTTGCAATTTCCTGTTTCGAGAGCAAACGATGTTTTTTATGGTGGTGAATATTTAAACACCTTAAACTCTGCTTTCGCACGTTTAACTTATAACTACGATGAAAAATACCTTTTAACGGGTATTATCCGTAGAGATGGTTCCTCACGTTTCGGACCAAACAACAAATTTGGTTATTTCCCGTCTGCATCAATTGGATGGGTGGCAAGTAGAGAGGATTTTTTTCCGAAAAACGATTATGTAACTTTCGTAAAATTCAGAGGTTCTTATGGTGTTGTAGGTAATGATAATATCGGCGATTTCAGGTATTTATCAACTGTTAGTGGCGGCAGAAACTATACTTTAGGTACTTCTGCCGGCTTAAATAACGGTGTAAGTCCAGATGCTTTATCAAATCCTGATTTAAAATGGGAACAAACTTCATCAACGGATATTGGTGTTGATATGAACCTTTTTGGCAACTTTACCTTAACAGCCGATTGGTATAAGAAAAAAACAACAGGTATGTTGCTTCAAATTGCGGTACCCGGTTATGTAGGTAATGCTGGTCCGATTGGCAACATTGCCGATTTATCCAATAGAGGTTTCGAATTGGAGCTTGGTTACACTAAAAGAATCGGAGAATTTTCATTAAAAGTGAATGCAAACGGTGCCTTTGTTAAAAATAATATCGATTTCTTAGGTGATGATAAAGAATATTTAGGTGGCCAAACGGTTACGCCTCAGGCTTTAGAAATTACCCGTACAAAAGTTGGCCATGCAATTGGTTCATTTTATGGATATAGAAGCGATGGATTATTCCAAAACCAATCGCAAATTACAAACTACAAAAATCAGGCAGGTGCGCTTATTCAACCAAATGCAAAACCCGGAGATATTAAGTTTATTGATTTAAATGGCGATGGTCAGATTAATAATGACGACAGAGAAATCATTGGCGACCCAACTCCGGATTTCACCTATGGTATGACGGTAAACCTGGCCTACAAAGGTTTTGATTTAGTTGTTCTTGGTCAGGGTGTGGCGGGCAATCAGATCTTTAATGCATTAAGAAGATTCGATTTACCAACTGCAAATTACACAACTGCTATTTTAAACAGATGGACAGGTGAAGGAACCAGCAACACAATTCCAAGGGTAACTTTAGATGATACCAACCAAAACTACAGTCGCGTTTCAAATATCTTCCTTGAGAGCGGCTCCTATTTCAGAATTAAAACTTTACAGGTTGGCTATACGCTTCCTAAAAAATTGGTTGGTAAAGCCGGTTTAGATAAAGTTAGATTTTATGTGATGGCAAATAACCTGGTAACATTTACTAAATACACAGGTTACGATCCTGAAATTGGTGGCGGAAGTTATGGTGTAGATCGTGGCTTCTATCCTCAGGCAAGGACTTTCTTTGCTGGTTTAAATGTTGGTTTTTAATTATTGGAAAAGATGAACAATAAAAATCTTAAAAGCCTTATGGCAATAGTTGCCATAATGGTTGTTTTTGTTTCGTGTAAGAAGGAATATTTAGAGCTAACGCCTCGCGGAACAGCTTTGGAAGATAACTTTTATAAAAACGAAACTGAAGTTATGCAGGGCGTAATTGCCGTGTATGATGTAATACAATGGGGTACAACGGGTGGTTACACAATGAAAATGCCTTTACTGAGTGCAGCATCTGATGACTGTTTTGCAGGAGGAAGTAATGCTTCTGATCAGCCTAATTGGGTGGCTTATGATAACTTTAACATGAACTCGAGTCTTGGTCCGCAGGTTGGTTTATGGAATAAAAATTTCACTGGTATCAATCGTGCAAACGTAATCTTGAGTAAAATAGATAAAGCGACTACGTTAAGTGCGCCTTTTAAAACCCGTGTTACTGCAGAAACTAAATTTTTGCGGGCATATTTCTATTTCGATTTGGTAAGATGGTTTGGAAACGTTCCTTTAATTACAAAGGTTTTGGAAACAAGCGAACTTTACAATCAAACACAGGCAACACCTGCCCAAATTTACGCTCAAATAGAGAAAGATTTGAGAGAAGCGATTCCGGGTCTACCTACTACAATTTCAACAGCAGAAAAAGGAAGGATATCTCAGGGTGCAGCTAAAGCACAATTGGGTAAGGTTTTACTTTATCAAAATGATAATGCTAAAATGACCGAAGCAGCAACCTTATTTGAAGATATAAATCGTGTTTCTAATCCTTACGGATATTCTTTGTTGCCAAACTATGCCGATATCTTTAATCCTGCAAATAAATTCAATGCAGAATCTATTTTAGAAATTCCGCATTCTAACAATTCGGCTTGGTCTGATTGGGGTTACATTAATGGCGGAGAAGGAAACGTAGGTACGCAATTTATTGGTATGGATAGCTACAATGGCGATACCTACTCGAGTGGATGGGGTTTTTGCCCGGTTACACTTGATTTGGTTAACGTTATGAAAAGCGATCCTCGCTTTGCGGCAACTATTATTGATGGCGCTGCATTAAAAGCAGCCGGTGCAACTTATAATGCCCGTTACCAAAACACAGATTACTTCATCAAAAAGTATGCGCCTTTGAAAGCATTCCGCTCTGCCAGTGGTGTTGCAGAACAAAACTGGCCAATTGACGAAATCGAAATTCGTCTTGCTGATACCTACTTAATGCAGGCTGAAGCCTTGTTAAGAAGTGGAGGCAGCGCTACCCGTGCCAAAGAATTGCTTGATGCGGTTAGGGCACGTGTTGGTTTGCCTTCTATCCCTGCTACGCTTGATAATGTTTATGCAGAACGCAGGTTAGAATTGGCAACCGAAGGTCATCGTTTCTTCGATTTGGTAAGGACAGGCAAGGCCGTTGCAGTTTTAGGTTCCCAAGGATTTAAAGCCGGCAAAAGCGAGTATTTGCCAATCCCTTTAAACGAAATCGAAGTTACCAAAGGTGGTATTAAACAAAATCCGGGCTATAATTAATCAGCAATTGACATGAAATTATTTAAAAATAAAATAAAGGTATCAATCTTGCTTAGTCTTGGTTTGATGCTTAGCATTATGGTTTCCTGCAAAAAGAGTGAAACTACAAAGGATATCGGTATTCCGCCGACGGCTGCTGAAATTCAATTTACCTCGGCGCCAACCACGGCTAACCCGAATATTGTGAATTTTAAAAGCTCATATAACGGTATAAATGCCCATTGGGATTTTGGAAACGGCGCTTCGGCTGACGGTAATGATGTTCAATCATCGTATCCTATTGCCGGAACTTACACCGTTAAGTTAACTATACTGGCCGATGGCGGATCGGTTTCAACGACGAAAACCATTACGATTGCTGCTACAAATACCAGTATGTTGAGCGATCCGGCTTACAATTTACTTTCGGGTGGTTTATCAAATACTGCAGGTAAAACTTGGGTTATAGATCAGACTCAGCCTGGTCATTTAGGTGTTGGGCCGATTACTTCTCAAACACCAGATTGGTATCAGGCCGGCCCGAATGAGAAAGCCGGACAAGGCTTTTACGATGATGAGATGACTTTTACAATGGGTGCATCATCATTAAAATATGCTTATGCAAACAACGGAACTACTTTTGCCAATGCATCTAATGCACCTGGTATTGGCGGCCCGACAGGTAGTAATGATCCGACGGTTAATTATACACCGCCAACAAACCTAACCTGGATTTTGAATGATGTTAATGGCGTTAAGTACATTAACTTAAGCAACAACGGTTTCATTTCTTATTATTTGGGGGTTTCTTCATATCAGATTTTATCCCTTACTGCTGATGAAATGTGGTTGAGATCGGGCGATAAATCGAATGCAGGAAATGCTTGGTACCTAAGGTTAATCAGAAAGGGTTACGTAAGGCCAATCGTTCCACCTGTTCAAAAACCAATTCAGGCTGCTAATTTATCTGATGATTTCCAAACGGCGACAGGCATGGCCTGGGTGGCTGAAAATATGGACTTCAACAGAAGTTATGATAATCCTGCAAGGTTCCCGCTAAATACTTCTTCAAAAGTTGCTTATTACGAGAAGAGAACCGGCAATGATGGTCAGTATGGTAACATTAACATCACAATGCCGTATCGATTTGATTTGGCTGCAAAAAATAAAATCAGGTTGAAAGTGTTTATACCGGGAGGAAATGATTTTACTAAAGTTGCACCAACGGTGTCTGTTAAATTGCAGAATTCGTTATTGGGTGGTAATGCTTACACAACTCAAATTGAGATTGTAAAAACAATCACTCCGGCTCAATACAATACTTGGGTGCAGCTAGAATTTGATTATTCTGCGTCTGCCGCTCAAACTTTATACGATAAAATTGTTGTACAGTTAGGCGGGGAGGGGCATCCGAATCCCGGTATATTTTATATAGACGATTTTGAATTTAAATAGTAGAAATAAAGCAGTTTGAGATTCGTTTCAAACTGCTCATTTAATTTTTTTTAAAATGAGGGATTCAGTGAAGTACTTTAAAAAAGAAATTGTTACGGCTTTTGCTGTTATGGCCATTGCAGTAAGCGGATGTTCAAAAGGAGGCGGCGAAGTTGGCCCCATATACGTTCCGCCGGTTGTAACAGCACCTGTAGATAAAAACTGGAGTTTTGAAACTACGCCATCGTGGAGTGATGAGTTTACAAACACAGGCTTGCCGCTTACAACTAACTGGGATTACGATACCGGTGGTAGCGGCTGGGGTAATAACGAAAAGCAATACTACACTAATGAAATTGGAAATGCGAGTGTTGCAGACGGGAAATTAACAATAACTGCTAAAAAAGAACTGACTGTCGGGATGAATTATTCGTCTGCCAGATTGGTTACACGCGGAAAGCTGGATGCGCTGTATGGTCGTTTTGAGATTAAAGCAAAATTGCCGCTTGGCAGAGGAACGTGGCCTGCAATATGGATGCTTCCAACGGATAGAACCTACGGTGATTGGCCTAAATCTGGAGAGATTGACATCATGGAACATGTTGGCTACGATCAGGACAATGTGCATTTCAGTACACATACTGAAGCCTATTATTTTAAAATAAACACCCAAAAAACCACTACGAAGAAGATAGACGGCGCCAGTACGGCTTTTCATCTTTACCGTGTTGATTGGACGCCTTATGCAGTTCGCGGCTATTACGATAATGTTTTAGTGTTTGAGTTTGCAAATGAAGGCACTGGCTATAAAGTTTGGCCTTTCGATAAGAAGTTTCATTTACTTTTAAATATCGCAGTTGGTGGCGATTGGGGCGGAGCACAAGGCATAGATGATTCTATCTGGCCGCAAAAAATGGAAGTCGATTACGTTCGTTATTATAAAATGATCGAAAAATAGGCTTCAGGTTAGTTTGATTGTAAGTCGCCAAGAAATTGGCGGCTTTTTTTATTAGCTATTCTGCTTAAGATGACTCTTTGGTTGAGTGAGTCGAATATCGGTTTACACTAGTGATTGAGAAACTTAAGCTAGCCTATAATAGGCTATAACAAGTAATCAGAAGCTTAAATAATACTTTAAAAAAGGAACGGGGATAAATCATACCGACCTATCCCCGTCATCTAAATTAACGCTCTCAATTATATAAACAATCAAAAAGATGATTTATTATATCGAGCTGAAAATTTTTTTTATTTTTTTGCTGCAGGCTTCTTTGCTGCGGCTTTCGTTTTCTTTTCAACTGCTGGAGCCTCTTCTGCAACTTCAACTTTTTTCTTAGCAGGTGCTTTAGTTTTTTTAACTTCGTTTACACTTTCTTCTGCAACTTCTGTTTTCTTTTTAGTCGGAGCTTTCTTTTTGGGTTCTGCAGTTGTTTCCTCTGCGGCCGTTTCTTTCTTCTTAACAGTTGCCTTAGCTTTTTTAGCCTCGGTAGCAGGTATTTCTGCAGTCGTTTCTACTTTCACTTCAGTCGTTTTAGGCGCATCAGCCTGATTTAAGTAATTTGCTAAAACTTGTTTCAAATATATTTCCGGCTTAGGCATATTAATTACCGTACCGGGCTCTTTATCCTGAGATTGTTTGATGTAAGCCGATTTGATTTTCCCCCAATCTTTAGAGTAAAGTTTGATAAACATCTCTACAAATTGTTCGTCTGTATATTTTTTAGACAGCCTGCCCAACACTGCCTGAATTTTTTCTTCTTTTTTATGTAATACCGCCATTGCTTTTATTTTGTGCAAAGATAGCCGATATTACAGATAATTTTCTAACCATAAAATTTAAACTTTCTGGTAAGGCCCTTAATCAGAATTTCGATCCGGCTAAAGCTCAACTTTTTGCAAAACAGTTTCAGTTCGCCTGTGCGATACAAGTCTCTCCCGATGGTGCATTCCCCATTTTCTTAACTCATCAATCACCTTATCCAAAGAGCTGCTGTAGTCGGTTAGTTCGTAAGTTACCGTAACGGGCGTGGTCGAATAAACCTTCCGCAGCACAAATTCGTTCAGTTCTAACTCTTTAAGCTCTTTCGATAAAATTTTTGGTGTAATTTCTCCCAAAGATTTCTGAATCTCATTAAAGCGCTTAGGTCCGTTTTGCAAAGAGATTATTAAAGGTAACTTCCACTTGCCGTTTAAAACATAAAGCGCATCCTTAACGGCGTTTAAACTTGCGCTGCAACTTTCATTAGTGTGGTTTTCTGTTCTAAATGCCATCCGGCAAAATTAGCTACTTCGATTTAGGAAGCCGCTATCCTTTTGGAGAGTAGTATCTTTTTGATAGTTAATTTTACAATTGAATAAAAGTAAACGTAGATCGTTAGTTTAGCTTTTCCGGATCGAGGTGATTTGGCGGCGATTGATGCGGATTTAGCGGCAGGTAGTTTAGATGTTTCCTAAGAGTTTCAATCATTTCGCCTCTATTGCCAAGCGTTGTATTCCAACTAATGGAAAAATGTCATGATATTTTTTCCATCACAAGTTCGCTAACGGGTTTTACCGGCCGGGTGTTTTTAATTTCACCTCTGTATAATCTTCTGTACGATAAACATCCGATTAGCACAGCAATTGCGCCTTGGAATAATACCGTATTTTGTGTTCCGATCAATTGAGAAATGCTTCCGATTAATAAGCCGCCCAAAGGTTGCATGCCAAAGAAAGCCATAGCATAAAAGCTAATTACTCGCCCACGCATATTTGGGTCTACAGTGGTTTGAATCAGCGTGTTACTAATGGTAATCTGCGACATCATCCCGAAACCGGAAATGGCCGCAAAAACTAAGGCTACAGGATAAAGCGTTGTGTGGGAGAACAGGGCGAGCCCTGCACCGAAAATTAGAGTATTTATAGCCAGAATTTTTCTTAGATTTTTTCCCGGTTTTAGCGAAGCCAAAAATATTGCTCCGGAAAATGCACCCAGCCCAATCACGCTATCAATTACGCCGAATGTTGATGCCGTTCCCCTGAAAATGTCTTTTGCGTAAACAGGAATTAAAGTGCTAAAAGGCAATACGAAGAGACTGATTAGCGCAAGCATCATCAAAACGTATGCAATTGAGGGTGTCTCTTTTATATAGGCAAAGCCTTCTTTAAGTTCTCCGAAGATGTTCTTAGTATGCGGTTTTGAAACATATTTTGGTAATTTCATCATCAGCAAAGAACCGATTACCGCAATAAAACTCACGGCATTTAGTCCAAAGCAAATGTCGTCACCCAGTTTTTCCAAAGCTAATCCTGCTAGCCCGGGGCCAATTAACCTCGATAGATTTACCATTGATGAGTTCAATGCCAAAGCATTCGGTAAATCCTCTTTGTTATCAACCATTTCATATACCAATGATTGCCTTGCCGGAACATCAAAAGCATTTATTAAACCCAATAATGCACTCAAGGCAATAATCTGCCACATTTCGTAATGCTTAGAAAAGATTAAGATCGTCATCAGAATTGCTTGAACCATCGATGCGATTTGCGTAATCAAAAGAAGCTTGTAACGGTCGTACCTATCAGATGTAACACCGCCGATGAACGAGAAAATAAATGAGGGGAATAAACTTGCAAAGAGCGTAAGCCCAAGCATGAAATTAGAATGTGTTTGCTCGTAAACTACCCAGCTTACGGCGGTTTTTTGCATCCAGGTTCCAATTAAGGAAACGGATTGCCCGCCAAAGTAGAGGCGGTAGTTACGACTTTTAAATGCATTAAATGTACTGATGTTCATAATTCAAGGCCATCTGATTAGAAATTAACCAGCTTCGTTAAAGGACCTATAGCTTCTTTTAAGATTAATTGTTCTTGTTCTGTGCAAACTTCTGCAATGGCCTTATCCAACCATTCATCGCGTTCATGTCTTACTTGCTCTAACATTTCTTTCCCGGTTGCCGAAAGTGAAATGTGAACTTTGCGCTTATCGGTTTCAGATGCGGTTTTAGAAATTAGCTTAAGCTCAGCAAGGTGATTTAGCAAGGCACCCATAGATTGTGGTGTAATTTTTTCTAAAACGGCAAGTTCTGCCGAAAGCAAATATTCCTCTTGTTCCAATAAAACTAAAACTGAACGTTCCGTTTGAGACAACACTGTATTTGATGGAGAGAGCTTGCGCAGTTTTCGGTTAAGTCTGGCTAAAACCGGGCGAAGTTCTGAAGCAATTGTCACACTTTTTTTTGAGCTCATTTTCGTAAGTAAAACTTATAAGTTTACCTTACAAATATACTCCAAAATTTTAAGCCTTCGGTGGCGACAAAATTTATTGACATTAAAAAGATTATTGTCTGGAGCGATTAATGACGGCTTTGCATCAACAAATCTTTTAGGCTGTATTAACAAACAATCAAATTTCTATCTTTGCGCAACTAAACGAATCAAATGAGTAAGTTTTTCGGCTACATATTAACTCCGGTATTTTATTTTTTCTTCGGATTGATGCTTTGCATTTTCCATCCGGTTCAATGGCTTTCTTTTAAGCTTTTCGGCTACAAAGCCCATAAAATTTCAGTCGATGTATTAAATTTCTTCTTAACGTATTGCCAAATTTTTCTGGCGAATTCCATTTCATTTAAAAACGATTTTGAATTGCCAACTGACAGGCCAATTATTTTCGCTGCGAATCACCAAAGCATGTACGATATCCCTGCATTAATTTGGTTTTTACGCAAGTACCATGCAAAATTCATTTCTAAAATTGAACTTACAAAAGGCATTCCGTCTATCTCCATCAATTTGCGTTTAGGGGGCGGAGCAAACATCAACAGGAAAGATAATAAACAGGCCATCTCAGAAATTATTAAATTGGGAAGGCGAATGAAAGACAACAATTGGAGTACGGTGATATTTCCTGAAGGTACGAGAGCTAAAGATGGGCAATTAAAAACCTTTCAGTTCGGCGGTGTGGCAACGTTACTTAAAGTGGTACCTAATGCTTTGGTGGTGCCCGTAGCAATAGAGAACTCGTGGAAAATTGTAAGATTTGGCATGTTTCCTTTAACTACAGGCAACGCAATAAAATGGACGGTTTTAAAACCGATAGAACCGGCAGGCAAAAACCCTGAAGAAATTACGTTCCAGATTGAAACTGAAATAAGACAGGTTTTAGCGCAACCAATAAATTTGGCGGCCATTTAACATCAATTGGTTAAATGTTTTTATTGCCGATTACCTTGAAGAATTCATCGCGGTAAGTATCTCCCACAGGAATTATTTTCTTGTTTATGGTAATCCTGCTCCGCTCAATACTTTCAATTTTATCTACAGCAACAATGTAAGATTTGTGCACCCTTATGAACTGGCCGTCGGGTAATGCTTCCTCCATCTTTTTCATGCTCTGCAGTGTAATTACACGTTCATCTTTGGTGAAAATTGAGATATAATCTTTCAAGCCTTCTATATATAAGATATCGTGAAGGTAAATTTTTTGAATTTTGTGTTCCGTTTTAACAAATATAAAATCCTGAACGGGATTTTGCGAACTTGCAAAAGGAGCAGGAGTAACCAAAGGCTGAGCAATGCTGGCGGGTTTATCTGCTGGCTTAACCTGATTATGAACTTTTTCCACTGCCTTGTAAAAACGATCGAAGGCAATCGGTTTTAACAAATAATCGGATACGTTTAAATCATAACTTTCCAAAGCATACTGCGGATAAGCAGTTGTTAAAATGTAGTGACATTTATTACCCGCTATTTTTAGAAATTGTATGCCTGTAAGTTCAGGCATTTGAATATCTAAGAAAACCAAATCAATATCGCCGCCCTGAACAATTTGTAATGCTTCAATTGGGTTTTCACATCTTTTAACCATTGTTAAAAAAGGTACTTTAGAAATATAATCCTCTAAAATATCGAGCGCTAATGGCTCATCATCAACAATAATACAGTTTAGGTTCATTTCAGGTAGCTATAATTTAATAAAATATGATGGATAAATATTTGGCTGTAATTATATATCAATCATCAACTCACAAGTGTAATGAGTAGCCGAATTTACAACATTTAATTTATATCTGTCAGGGTAAATGAGTTGCAGGCGACGCTCAACATTAGGTAATCCTACTCCGCCCTGCGCATCTTTATTTTGATTGTTTTTCTTATTTATTACACTGAAGTGCAGGATTTTCTGGTTCGCAATAATCTCAATTTTAACAGGCTCGGCCGGATCGGTTACAACGCCATGTTTAAAGGCATTTTCGACAAAGGATATCAACATTAAAGGCACTATCTTCTGATCATCAATTTCACCATTTAATGTCATCTCTATATAAGCACCATCTTTAAATCTGATCTTTTGAAGTTCAATATAGTTTTTGAGGTAATCAACTTCTTTACTGAGCGCAACCGTAGGTGTGTTACTTTCATAAATCATGTAGCGCATAATTTCCGAAAGCTTCATTACGGCATCTGCAGTCTTATCCGATTTTTGATAGGCCAATGAATAGATGTTATTAAGGGAATTAAATAGAAAGTGCGGGTTTAACTGAGATTTTAAGAACTGTAATTCCATTTCGCGGCGCTCACTTTCAAGGTTGCGTTGAATGCGTTGACTGGAAAACCAATCGACAATAAAACTAATTATCGAACTGCTTACCAGGAAAAAACCGGCAATTAATGCTTTTGCGAAAACGTATTCATTCACAGAATATTCGGCCCTTTTGCCTCCCATTTGATAGCCCATCATATCTGCTGGATTCAAAACAGCAATAGTTGTTTTAACGATCGCAGAAGCTACAATCAGCAAAAAGAATACGAAGATAAATAACCAATATTTCTTCCTTTTTTTGATCAGCTCGGGAATTAAGAAAATATAGTTGATGTAAAAAAGTGAAACGTTTAAAACTCCAAATCCGCCATAAGAAATAAATTGTCTCTTCAGTGTGGGTTGCTCGTTTCCGTTAACAATAGATAACGCAGCTATTATTAATACAAAAACCCAGAAGAAACTGTGTAATATTAATGGTCCTTTACTTTTTTTCATATTTAAAACTACAGGATGCAGGTTTCTGACCTGCAATAAATAATGCAACCAAAATAAATAAAGAAAGTTGTAATTAACTACACAATCTACCAACTGGCATTTTTTTTCTACCAACGGCTCAATCGGCAAAATTTATCGACAAACGCCGAAAATGCCTGTTTATCTATAATCTTTAACGCTTGGTATAATAGATTTTAGCACGATTATTTTCTTGTGTTTCTTTGAACTATCAAAACGAAACAACCATGAAAAAATTAGCCAACACCTCGCCATTCTTACTTTTATTATTGCCTGTATTTATGATGATAGTATTAACACTTACTATCAATACAAGCCAAAACGATAACGGAGAAATAGTAGTTAAACCTGCTAAAGCTTCTACATCTATCGTAAAACAAGCAACTGCTATTTTTAAATAGTATGAGCAACTTCGCAATCGAAACGGTAGGCTTAAACTATAACTTCGGTAACCAGGTAGTGGTTAAAGATTTATCGTTAAAAGTTCCAACAGGTAGTATATACGGCTTTTTGGGGCCAAACGGTGCCGGTAAAACCACAACAATAAAAATACTGTTAAACCTGCTTCAGTCGCCTGCTGATCAGGTTTTTGTTTTTGGTAAGGAAATTAACAGCAATCGCATTGCAACTTTAAAACGCGTTGGCGCATTGGTAGAACAACCAGCTATTTATGGTCACTTAAGCGGAAAGGAAAATCTTATAAATCGTTGCATTCTATTAGGCTTAAAGCGAAGCAAAGCTGATGAAATGCTGGCATTGGTAGGTTTAACCGAAGCGGCAAACAAGAAATCTAATAAATATTCTTTAGGCATGAAACAGCGGCTTGGTATCGCCTTAGCGCTTGTTTCTGACCCTGAGTTGTTGTTGTTAGATGAACCAACGAATGGGTTAGATCCAAACGGGATTATAGAAGTTCGAAATTTAATGATCGATTTGGCAACGAAACATAATAAAACCATTTTGGTTTCCAGCCACTTACTGGCAGAAATTGAGCGAACTGCTACACATGTTGGCATAATAAATAAAGGTCAGTTGTTGTTTCAAGGCACAATTGATGAACTTCATTTGCTAAGTAAGCCAATGCTCGAAATTGAAACAGATGATATTGAAAGTGCTGCAGCCCTTTTGTCAAATTCGGGCTACGAAATCATAAGTAAAACCGATAAAAAAGTAATACTTCCTTTCACCTCCTCAAAAGACAGCGGAAAGATTAATACGCTTTTGATTCAAAGCGGCTTTACCGTTTACAGCCTTTATCAACAAAGAAAAGATTTAGAAAACCTTTTTCTAGATATTACCAAAAACAACTAATTATGCGCTCACTATACATTTCTCTATTTTCAGAATTTTATAAATCCAGAAAAACGTTAGCTTTTTGGGCAGCCATTTTGCTCCCCGTTGTGATTTGCAGTTTAGTATCATTTGGCTTTTATTCAAGTTCAGATAAAATACTTAAAATGAACTATCCGGGTTTAATGCTTTGGGCCAGATACAGCGGTGCAACTTTAAATGTTATGGGTATGCTTATTATGCCCTTTTATGTCATATTCATGGCTTTTTCGGTAAATAATATCGAGCATAAAAACGATACATGGAAAACACTTTTCGCGCAACCGTTAAATAAGTTTTCTATTTATGCTGCGAAATACTTGTATGCTGTTTTGCTCATATTTCTTTGCTTATTTCTTTTTGCCGCACTAACCTTCGGCTTCGGTTACTTGCTTCAGGCATTAGTTCCGAAATACACTTTCAATCAATACAATCCGACAACATTTTTATTTAACGCTTACGCCAAACTTTTCCTTTCTTCTTTAGGTATTTTATCCCTTCAATTTATTTTAAGTTTGGTGTGGGCTGATTTTTTGAAGCCGATGGGGATTGGTTTTGTAGGAACGATAATGGGAATTGTAACTGCGAGTTTAAACTGGCAATATGCTTATCTCATACCTTATAGTTTGCCTACTTTAGCATTAACAATCACAAAAGTGAAACCAGGTGGCGATCCGCTGGCTTTCGATATATTTACAAAAGACGTTTACACAAGTCTAATTTATGCGGTAGCTCTTTTTGTTATCGGCTACTTCATCGTATCTAAAAAAAGCATTAAATAGACTAATTGTTTTTGGAAAGCAATTGCAGCATTTCAATTATTGTAAGTCCTTCTTTTCGCTCCAAGTCCGCACCCTCAAAAAAAAAGAGGTTGCGGGCTTTTTGCTTCAATAAGGTTTAGATTGCACCTGTTTCTGGCTTCTGTTCCTATTAAAGTGGAGATAAAAAATTCGAATTCTTGTAAAAATCTCATTGTAAAAGCATTTAATGTATTATTAAGCTTATTTTTAGTTAAAAAATCACCAACCTAACTAAAAATGATAAAAAGATTTACAACAACAGCATTTGCTTTGGGCTTATGCATGTATGCTTTTGCTCAGGAAACTCCGGATGCAGCAATTGTATCAAAAATTAGAAAAGAAGGTTTAGAAAATTCCAAAGTAATGGATATTTCATTCAATCTTACTGATGCCAACGGACCCCGTCTTTCTAACTCTCCCGGTTTAAAAAGAGCTCAGGAATGGGCAATGAAACAATTAACAGAGTGGGGTTTAAAAAATGCTCATTTAGAAGCCTGGGGTACTTTTGGTAAAGGCTGGCAAGTAGATAAATATTACGCAGCAACAACCTTGCCTTACTACCATGCCATTATAGCGTCGCCTAAAGCCTGGACACCGGGTACAAATGGCCCTATCAAATCAAATGTGGTACTAATTAAAGCTGATAGTGTTGCAGATTTGGCAAAATACAAAGGCAAGTTAGCAGGCAAAATTGTGATGATGGATGCAGGTGCACCGTTAACAAGTGGAATCAGACCTGATTTTTCTCGTTATGCAGATACAACCTTGGCAAAAATGGCTGAAGCAAAACCTGCGGCAGGTGGCCAGAGAGGTCCTCGCCCGGGTGGGGCAAACAACATGATGGCACAAATGATGAGAATGCGTGAAGTTCGTGCTGCCATGAGTGCAATGTTGGTTGAAGAGAAAGTTGGTTTGATACTTACTTATGCTCGCGGCGGACAAGGAACATTTTTTACAAGTAACGGTGCTTCTTATGCTTTAGATGCTAAGCCAGTTTCTCCTGAATTGGAAGTGGCTGCAGAAGATTACCTGCATATCCTTCGTTTATTACGTGCAGGAAAACCTGTAGAAATTGAAGCAGACGTTAAAACTTCATTCTACGATCAGGATCCGCAAGGTTATAATGTAATTGCAGAAATTCCGGGAACGGATAAAAAACTTAAAGATGAATTGGTAATGATTGGCGGCCACTTCGATTCGTGGCATGCAGGTACCGGGGCAACCGATAATGCTGCAGGCTCTGCTGTTATGATGGAAGCAATGCGTATTTTGAAAACAATCGATTTTAAGCCAAAACGTACAATTCGTCTTGCACTTTGGAGCTCTGAAGAACAAGGCTTATTCGGTTCGAGAGGTTATGTAGCTAAACACTTTGGCGATCCGAAAACAATGGTCTTAACACCTGATCAGAAAAAAATATCCGCATACTACAATCTTGATAATGGAACCGGAAAAATCAGAGGTGTTTATTTACAAGGAAATGAAGCAGCAGGGCCAATCTTTAAAAGTTGGTTAACACCATTTGCAGATTTAGGCGCAACTACAATTACGGTAAGCAACACGGGTGGTACAGATCACCAGGCCTTTGATGCCGTTGGTATCCCGGGTTTCCAGTTTATTCAGGATCCGATGGATTATAATACCCGTACACACCATAGCAATATGGATACATACGATAGGTTGGTTGAAGATGACTTAAAACAGGCTGCGACAATAATTGCTTCATTTGTTTACAACACATCGCAACGTGATGCGCAAATACCAAGAAAACAATTACCTGCGGCAGCTACTACTGGAAATACTGCTCCTGCACGTAACTAAAATAATAATCTTTGAAACAAGTAAGGTCCCGATTCTCATCGGGACCTTTTTTCGGGATTGTTTTTCATATTCCTAACTACAGCTAGATTTTGAGCGATCGAGCCCCAAGTCAGCAGGGCATTAATGTTAATTAGAGCGTTAATATTTTAGGTGCTTATTACGCCGTTTCTGCTATACCAAATCCTTTATAGTAAAAGGCCATCGGTAAAGGCCGCTTATTTTCCATTCCAGTTTTAAAAGCACTTTTTAGTGCCGATGAGTGCAATACTTCAAAGCCATCATCCATAATTTTTTTTTGTTCTTTGTCCGTAAGTAATAATACATACAGATTTGCATTCGAGCTGTTTCGCTTTAGTTATTCGTTCGTTATCAAACCTTTCTTCAAGTCCGTATCCATGAAAAGACTTGTGAATCACCAATCGACTTGATGATGCAATCGGGAATTCAATACCAGCGATATCAGAATCATCAGTTAACTGATGACCTGACAGGCTGTTTAAATTAAGGTGTTTTGAGAGGCGTGCTGAAGCAGCAGTATTATTGTTCTTATCAAAGGCGACCCAGTGATAAGCGTTATCATCAAATTCATCATAAAAGCAGGTATCCAAAACCTTTGGCAATGGGTAAAGGTTATTTTGTTGCCAAACGCTTTTACGAAGTTTTAGTATCTCCTTTTTATAATAATTAAAATTTATTTCTTTAATAATTAGCATGGATAGGGCAGCTTGTAAAATTTAAAATGACTAGCTCACCATTTATTAACCATCCAATCTCCCCGAATCATTTAATTTGTTTGTTGACACAAATTTATCTTACAAAACATTTTCCTTTTAGGACTGATTTACCCTTTTTGACAGGGTGATTTTACGGTATTTCGCGGGGGAATTTTGCGGTTGATATATTGCGTATTTATCACCAATTTTAGCTTCTAAACATCCAAACAAATCATGATCAAAAATCCCCGTGCAAAAGATGGTGTAGACAATACCATCCCTGTAGATATTGCAAAAAAGATGACTGCAGCTTTCAGAGAAAGCCAAAAAGCCGAGAAAGGCACTTTTACAGAAGCGGCATGGTTTCCGGCAAAGCAAATAGCGCAACTTGCAGAAAAAGTAGCAAAATTTGATGGTGACGGCGTCAGGATTTATTTCGGAAGGTACACTCGCGAAATAATCGAAGCAATAAATAAACTGGAGTACGGCGACAAAATACCGGATTCTTATGTAGAAATGAACACATTATTACTTGTTGTGACCAAAGTAATTGACGGGAAACCTAAAACAGATTATTTTGTAGATAAAGCAGGCCATGGGCACCATTCGAAACTGCTAAAGCATGGCTATGGAGATCCGCCACTACCTACCGATCCTGATAATCGTTCAGATTTATGTCCTGTAGTTTGCGATGATGGCAGTGAATTAATGAACCCCTAATATGCTCTTTATACCACACATTCAATTCTGATGTTACGTTTTTTTACTATAACCACTGTTGCTGAGTTAGCATGCCTGATTTCGGCCCTAGTGTTTTTAATTGGAGATAAGCGTACTTTTTGGAAGCTTATAACCCTTTATATTTTTCTGGCTGTTTTTACAGAAATCCTTGGCAAGGTTTTGGGAAAGATTTACCACAACAATATTCCGCTCTATAACTTATTTATACTTATAGAACTAAGTTTCATCACTTATGGCTTTTATTTTTTTTTAAAGAAATATATAGATATCAAACTTTGGATGCTTGGCATATATGCCGCATGCCTGTGCATTTACTTTGGGTACTTCTTAATTTATGGAGTAAACAGTTACAATGCCATCACGGCAAGTGTTATGTCAGTTGTTTTTGTGGTGTACGGACTAATGTACTTTTACCTTCTTTTGAAAGACGAAAGTTATATAGACTTAAAATTTCACCCTGCATTTTGGTGGGTGGGAGGCGCTGTAGTCTTCTATTTCGGTGGAACATTAGCTAATTTTTTTGATTCCTTATTTCAAAGTATTTACTTTGGCAAATACCCTATCAGATATTACATATACAGTTTGCTAAATGTATTCCTTTATGGTTTTTGGACTTATTCATTTATATGCAGGGCTCGGCAACGGAAATTAACGCATTAATTATATTGGCATCATTAGTTTTTCTTTTGATGCCTATAGGCTTGTTGCTGTACATCAGATCTTACAATCGACATAAAAAAGATCATTTTGTGGAGAAAGAAAATATGCGCCAAAAATTCGAATCCGAAATTTTGAAAACGCATATTGAGGTTCAGGAACAAACGATGCAAACTATTGCAACAGAACTGCACGATAATATAGGGCAATTATTAAGTCTGACTACGTTGACCTTAAACTCAATCAATATCCCTGAGAATGAGAAGGCGTCTGAAAAAATCGGGAACTCACTTTCTTTAGTAAACAAATCGATAAAGGAGATTAGAGAACTGGCCAAAATTCTGCATGGCGAACAAATTGTAGAATCGGGTATTGGTAATGCAATAGATCAGGAAATAAACTGGCTGAAAAGAGTTGGCGGGTATGAATTACAAGTAAGTAACCACTTGCTCGATATTAAAGCTTCATCGCCCGATAAAGACCTTATCATTTTAAGGTTACTTCAGGAAATCATAAATAATATTATAAAACATGCTCAGGCAACTTCAATACAGATAGATGCCTACATTAAAAGCGATGCACTTTTTTTAACTGTTAAAGAGAACGGCATTGGTTTTAATTACGAAGAATCCAAAAGTAAAAAGAGCGGCATGGGCTTGGCATCAATTCAAAAAAGGATAGAAATGATTAAGGGTAAAATTGATGTAAGTTCGGCACCTGAAAAAGGTACTTCTGTTTTTATCGAAATTCCATATCCATAACTATGCAAACAACTTCTATATCAATTGCAATTGTTGATGATCACACGCTTTTTCGTTCAGGCTTAGCAAATCTTCTATCCGAGTTTGATGAAATTGACGTGGTATTCCAGGCTACAAACGGAGTAGATATGCAGAAGCAAATAAAGCTTCACCCCGATGTTAAACTTATCCTGATGGACATTAACATGCCTTTAATGGATGGGTATGCAGCAACACAGTTCGTAAAGAAGGAGTATCCCGAAATTAATGTGTTGGCTTTAAGTATGTTCGAAGAGGAAAAGGCCATAATCGGTATGCTTAAAGCTGGTGCAGGCGGGTATATGTTAAAAGAATCTACACCGTCTGATTTAGTGATCGCAATAAAGGCCGTTGTTGAAAAGGGATTTTACATTAATGAAATGGTTTCGGGGAGGTTACTTTCTTCTTTAAAGCACGACAATCCTAAACCGCTTATAACAGAGAAAGAGTTAACTTTTTTACAGCACTGCAGCACAGAACTTACCTATAAAGAGATTGCCGATTTAATGAATATCAGCCCGAGAACAGTTGATAATTATAGAGAATCTTTATTTGCGAAGCTTAACATTAAAACGAGGACAGGCCTGGTTGTTTACGGTATAAAACATGGTCTGATCAAAATTTGATATCAAAAACTATTAAGAAAATATTTTCCATAAAGCTTGCGTAACTAATGAATTAGTTTTAACTTTAATATCAGGTTTATATTACCTGTTTTCCTATAATCAATAAATAAAATGGATATTAAAGATTTAACCAAAGCCGAAGAGCAAATTATGCAAGTTTTATGGCAATTGGAAAAAGCATTTGTAAAAGAAGTAATTGATGAATTACCACTTCCAAAACCTGCATACAATACAGTTTCAACTATAATCAGAATTTTAGAGACGAAAGGGTTTATCGGGCATGAAGCTTTCGGTAAGGCGCATCAGTATCATCCGTTAATCAGCAAAGAAGAATACAAAAGACACGCTACAGAAAAATTATTGGGTAATTATTTTGAAAACTCGGTAGAGAGCATGTTTTCATTTTTTGTTAAAGAAGAAAAATTGGATTTAAGTGATGTGGATGAAATTTTAAAAATGATCAATAAAATTAAACACAGACCGAGATGAGTTTTGCCCATTACCTTCTGCAGGTAAACTTATATTTGATCGTTTTTTATGGCTTCTATAAATTACTTTTAGATAAAGAAACCTATTTTACTTTAAACCGTATTTACCTGGTTAGTGCGGGTTTCTTGTCGCTTTGTATACCATTTATAAGGTTAGAGTGGCTTACCGAGCAAAAGGCTGCGCAACAGGTTTACACAACCGTTAAGTGGGATGCCGTTTTACAACAGGCCACTATTGTAACCGAAACGCAGGAGGGTTTTAATTGGGCAAACTTAATTGTATCTATTTATTGTGCCGGCATCTTATTCTTTTTCTGTAAACTGATTTTTAATCTTTTTACCGTTAGCAAGCTGATTAAAAACGCTAAAGCCGGATCAGCTTTTTCGTTTTTTGGAAAGAAGGTTATTGATTCCGAACTTCCCAAAAGCAATGTAATTGACAGCCATGAAGAGGCTCACATTAAACAGTGGCATACTTTAGATATTCTTTTTTTCGAATTTATCGGCATCATAACTTGGCTTAATCCAGTAATATATCTCTACAAAAAAGCGATTAAAAATATTCACGAATTTTTAGCCGATGAACATGCTGCAGCGTTTCAGGGCGATAAAGCAGAGTATGCTATGTTAATTTTAAGCAAGTCTTTCGGTATAAATCCTAATGCTTTAACCAGTAATTTTTTCGAAAAATCTTTGGTTAAAAAGAGGATATACATGCTCCATAAAGAGCGCTCGAAAAAGATGGCAATAATGAAGTATGGAATATTTATTCCATTATTCGGCATTTTTATCGTTTTCTCTTCGGCAACCATTCGTAAAAATGAGAAATTGCTTTCCTTTTCTGATCAGATTCCGTTAGAAAAACCTATAGAACTGGTTCAGGAAATGGTAACTAAACCGCTGCAATTTACCTATTCAACTAATTTGCCTGCAAAAGAAACTTCCAAAACTATTCCTGTTGAACAAGATTGGAAAGACTTTTACAGCTTTATAAGTAAGGTAATAAAATACCCAAAGGAAGCGCAGGAAAACGGACTGCAAGGTAATTCGCAGGTTAAGTTCACTATAAAAAACGGACGTGTAAATAATTTAATTAATGATGTCGATTTAGGAAGCGGATGCGATGAAGAGGTGATGAAAGCGATACTGTCATACAAAGGATTTAAAAAAGTAGACAACGGTAATTACGCGATTACAATTGGCTTCCGCTTGGCTGAATCCGAAGCATTTATTAACAACGAAAATATTTCTCCGGCGAAAGGGTATAAAGAGTTATCAAAGCTAAATGTTGTAGGTTATTCAATCCCCGCAAATTTGCCGGCAGTTGATGAGAACGCAAAGGTGTATGATTTTGTTTCCATCGAAAAACAGCCCGAATTTCAGGGCGGAATGAAGAAATTTTATGAATATTTAGGCAAAAGCATCAAATATCCTGAAATCGCTCAGGAAAATAATGTTCAAGGTAAGGTGTGGTTATCTTTTACAGTAGAACGCGACGGGGACCTTACCGACATAAAAATTACAAGAGGTTTAGGAAGCGGTACTGATGAAGAGGCTAAACGAGTGCTCGAAGAATCTCCTAAATGGAATCCGGGTATTCAAAACGGCAAACCTGTTAGGGTTAAGTATAATATAAATATAAATTTTACGCTGAATGACGCTTCCACTGACAGCCCGAAAGATGCACAAGTTGAACAAGCAAAGAGCCCGCTAACAAGAATTACGCTTAACGGAATTAAAAATTCTGATGGGAATAATAGTCCGCTCGTTGTTTTGGATGGTGTGGTTCAGGGAAAAGAAGCGCTGAAGAATATGAAGCCTGAATCAATTGAATCAATTTCTGTACTTAAAGATGGCATTGCTACAGCTTCTTACGGAATACGAGGAATTAACGGCGTTTTATTAATTACATCGAAAAAAACAAAGAGTTTAATCTTTAAAAAGCCTTTTGATAAAGAAGGCTTAACAGACAGGTTTTCTGCAGTTGATTTAAATCCATAATTACTATGAAAAAACTATTTATAATCTCCGCATTATTATTTGGCATGTTCAGCTATGGTTTTGCTCAGGAGGCAGGAAAAAAGGCAACTGCAACAAAGGTAAGAGGTTCTAAAAAACCGGTTTATATTATAGATGGCATAAAGCAAAGTCCGTACAGTAGTTTTGCGATAACCGATTTAAAAGCCGAAACCATTGATGAAATAAAAATTGTTAACAGCGAAGAGGCATTAAAACTATTCGGCACTGAAGCAATAGACGGGGCTGTAATAGTTACAACGAAAGCGGGAAAAAGATTTCCCGCCAGCTTGGCGCTCGACAATAAAATTGAACAGTTGAATTTCGGAAAGGGTATCGCCGGATTCAGTGCTTCGAAGTTTTCCGGAGTGCAAATTAACAAGATGGATTCTGTAGGACTCGGTAAGCGCTCTGCAATTCTAAGAGGTCTTAACAATCCGGGAGCTGGTTATAATGAACCTGTTTACATTTTAAATGGCGAAAAAGTAGAAAAAGATGTGCTTAGTTGGCTCGACCCCAATACAATTTCCACTGTTAATATACTTAAAAAGGGGAGTGAAGTTTCACTCTACGGCCCTCAGGCTAACAATGGGGTAGTTGTTATTACAACCAAGGCGAAGCCTGTTCTTAAATCTATAGAGAAGCAGGACAAAAATTAAAGATAGCTTTCTGGGCTTATTTAACTGTTCACAATTGGATGGTCGGGAATTTCTTTGCTTGAAAATTTAAAAAAATGTTCCAAATAATAAATACTAAAGTTTAATTAAAAATGAAAAAATTAATGATTTTATCCGCTCTTTTCATCGGGATGATGATGAGTGGTTCGGTAGTTAAAGCTCAAAAAGTTTATGATTATGTTTCGGTCGACAAAAAACCATCGTTTCCGGGCGGGCAACATGAACTGTATTCCTACCTTGGAAAAAACCTTAAATATCCTGCAGATGCAAGAAAGAATAATATCCAGGGTAAAGTGTTTCTTTCGTTTATCGTAGAGCCAACCGGGGCTATAAGTTCAGTAAAAGTAGTAAAGGGTGTTAGTAAAGTGTTAAATGAAGAAGCTGTCAGAGTTATAAAATCTTCTCCAAAGTGGAAGCCGGCAGTATTAAAGGGAAAGCCGGTTAGGGTAATGTTTAACCTTCCTGTTAATTTTACGCTTTCTTAGAAAAAACCTTATCAATAATCTTACGAAAATTAGCGCAACCTCAGAAAACACAAAGCCCCGACAAACTGCCGGGGTTTTATGTTTTCTCTCCTGTCTCGGAAGTTTAAATTTATAAAATCTTTAATGTATATGCAACTTTTACAAAATAAAATTTTTAACTATTCGATAAAATAGTATGCTAACATATCATTTTTGCCGTTTTCGCAAATTATTGTTCGTTTTGTAAGCTTTCGACAGGTATTGCATTTCCTTCCGAAATTCTTCTTACAGCTTGTTCGCCATGTTCGAAGGTTTAGTAAACTTCGATTACTTTGCCAGTGATAATGCCCAACACACTTTTTTCAAAAGCTTTAACAACTTTTTCCATCGTTACAGGAATTTCACCTGGAAAGGAATCGAAATATGATGGAGAATCTTCGACAACATTCGGGCTTACCGCATTAATTCGTACACCATTTGTAAATTCTGCCGAAGCGGCATGAACAAAAGAATTTAAACCTCCGTTAATGGTGCTCAAAGCAGAGCCCATGGCAACCGGATGTTCGGATAATATGCCTGAGGTAAGCGTGAATGAGCCATTATTATTAATGTAATGCTGACCAATTAAAACTAAATTAATCTGTCCCAAAAGTTTATCCATTAAGCCGTTTTTAAAATTATCGCCTGTCATTTGATTTAAAGGCGCAAATGGTCCCTGCCCGGCAGTACTGATCAGCGCATCAAAACTACCAATCTTATCAAACATCTCTTTTATAGAAATTTCATTTGTAATATCTGCCTGAACATCTCCGCTTGTTTTGCCAACGCGGATAATTTCATGTTTTTGAGAAAAGGCGAACGAAACTTTTTTGCCCAAAGTTCCTGTAGCACCAACTATAATAATTTTCATATAATTCTTATTGAAGACTGTTTAGTGCCTGCTTAACAGCATTGTCAGTTTGATTCACCGCCCTATAATAACCTACATCGCCAAGGTAGTAGCGACAAAGCAGCGCTTTCAAGTCATTTAAAATAACGTTTTTAGAATTGTAAAGTTGAAAACGGTCTATCTGAACATTTTTGCGTTGCAAGAAGCCGATAAAATCTCTAAAATCACCGTCGTTTAGATTAAAAACATTGACGTTTTGTTCTACATAAGCCGCATTATATTTATTCGTCAGCACATTAAAAACATAATCGGAAAGAATTTTTTTGCTGACCAAAGAACTGTAAAACTTGTTATACCCGGTTGTGTCTAATTTTACAAAAATATCTGGCTGTATACCGCCACTTGTTTTTGGCTTTCTTGGTTGCGATATATTTACGCCCCCATTTTTCTCAAGGGAATCTTTAAAAGACGTTAAATCTCCGGTTAATTCACCATCGTTCATACGCTCGTCTAACTCGTGCTTGTAGGCATCGTAACCTTTTTTGTAAGATTTCTGGATACTGCGCCCCGAAGGGGTATAATACCTTGCTATTGTTAAATTTAAAGCAGAGCCATCGTTAAATGCAAATTGCTCCTGTACTAGTCCTTTTCCGAATGATCGTCGGCCAACAATTACTCCGCGGCCTAAATCCTGAATTGCGCCAGCTACAATCTCACTTGCTGAGGCCGTATTTTCATTAATTAAAACGGCTAACTTGCCTTGCTGGAAAGCACCAGTGCCGGTAGAGAAATAATCTGTACGAGGTTCATGTTTTCCCTCGGTGTAAACGATGAGTTTATTTTCAGGCAGAAACTGATCAGCTAAACCTGTAGCCGCACTAAAGTAACCGCCTCCGTTATCCCTTAAATCAAGGATTAATTTTTTCATTCCTTTTACTTTAAGTGCGGCAGCCGATGTTGCGAAGTCGTTATCGGTGTTTGCCCCGAACTTGCTGATGCGAACGTAACCCGTTTCATTGTTTAGCATGTATGCCGCATCAATACTGCTGATATTAACTTTGCCGCGGGTTACCATTACACGGTTTGGTAACTGACTTCCGCTGTGCATTAAAAGAACATTTACACCGCTACCCGCTTTGCCCCTAAAGCGACCTGATAACTGGTCTTTTTGCAACTTTCTCCCGCTTACGGTAGCCGTATCGATACTCAAAATTTTATCACCAAGCTTAATGCCTGCCTGATAAGCAGGTCCGTCTTTTATTACGCCGGTTACCATCATGGTATCATTCAACATATAATACTCGATTCCAACGCCTTCGAAATTTCCCTCTAAATCATCCTGCATGTCTTGTGCATTTGATGGAGGAAGGTAAACGCTATGAGGATCGAGTTGATGTAAAACGCTGTCTATCGGTAAATTTTGAAGAGAATCCGTGTTAATATCATCTACGTAATTTCCATTGATGATGTGAAGAATTTCATCAAGTTTTTCCGAATTCCTTACTGTTAAAGAAGGACTCTTTTGAACGCCGTAACCCTGATCTTTAATGAACTTTATGCCCAAGAACATCCCGACTATTAAAATTATAGAATAGCTTAAAGCGATCAGGATATTATTACGGGTATTTTTTTTCATCAGCGTTATGCAAATTTATGAAAATTAGCGGGTTGATTAAATTTTTAACCTCGTTATATAGTCTTTTGTTTCTAATATTTAACAATAATTAACGGAAGAAAATGACATTGCAAATTTTAGAGACATATTTTTAGATTTTTACGATAGTTTTTAAAAAGAATTTACCGAATTTTATCAAAATTAAATTTATGGATAGAGTTACCGAGCACGAATCCAACTACAACAACATCGAGAAAATGTCTGTTTTGGAAATTCTGCAGGGCATTAATAACGAAGATAAAACTGTGGCCTTTGCAGTTGAAAAATCTTTGCCTCAAATAGAAAAATTAACTTCGGCAGTTGCCGAAAGAATGAAAAAAGGCGGTCGTCTTTTTTATATCGGCGCAGGCACCAGCGGTCGCCTGGGTGTTGTTGATGCATCCGAGTGCCCTCCAACTTATGGAGTTCCGTTTGATTGGGTTGTCGGCATAATTGCCGGTGGCGATACAGCGATAAGGAGGGCAGTAGAGTTTGCAGAAGATGATGCTGAACAAGCATGGAAAGATTTGATGGAGTTCGATATTAATGAAAAAGATTGTCTGGTGGGTTTAGCTGCATCGGGCACAACGCCTTACGTAGTCGGCGGATTGAATACGGCTCGTAAAATGGGCATATTAACAGGCTGCATTGTTTGTAACACCGGTGGACCCATCGCCGCCGAATCAGATTTTCCTGTTGAAGTTGTTGTCGGACCTGAGTTTATCACCGGTTCTACAAGAATGAAATCAGGTACTGCGCAAAAATTAGTTTTAAACATGCTGAGTACCACTGTAATGGTTCAACTGGGGAGAGTTGTTGGAAACAAAATGGTAGATATGCAGTTAACAAATAATAAACTGGTTGACCGCGGAACACAAATGGTGGCTGATGAATTAAACATCAATTATGATGATGCAGCAGGTTTGTTAAACCGCTACGGAAGCGTTCGTAAAGCGGTAGAAGCGGGGCATATGAATTTACGGGAGTAGTTTCTGCATTGTAACAACCAAAGATTAACATAAATTGCATTTGCGATTTCTGAATCAGAAATCGTAAATCTAAAATTAAAATTTACCTGATGCACGAAATAGAGCCTTATTATCAGTGGAGAGATGAATACATTTCGGCAGAAGATGATCGTTCGCCTTTTTACAATACTGAATATTCCGAGTTGTACTTCGATAAACAGATTTACAACTTTTTACTGCATCCCCAATGGGATGAGTTTGGCTCGAGCACACTTTATATGAAAGTGCTTTTTGCCGATTACGATAGGAGTTATGCAATTATTGAGTTTATCGGTGAATGGAACGACGCCATTAATAATGACATTATGCTCTTGAAACGTGATATTTTGGAGCTTATGATGGATGAAGGCATAAATAAGTTCATACTGATTGGTGAAAATGTTTTGAATTTTCATTCATCAGATGATAGCTATTACGAGGAATGGTTTCAGGAAGTAGAAGATGGCTGGATAGTTGGTGTTAATTTTCAGGAACATGTAATCAGAGAGTTTAAAGATAACAGTGTCGATTATTACATTAACTTTGGCGGTGCTTTTGATAATATGCCTTGGCGTACTTTAAAACCACTTCAATTCTTTAAAAAAGTTGAAGAATTGCTGACAAAAAGATTGAATTAAAATATTTATTTTTATATAATTTAAATACACAAAACAAAAATGGATCAACAAAATTATCAATATCAGGACAACAGTGTTTTCGTTCAGGAAAAATCTGTTTCCAAAAAATTCTTTGCGAATGTTTTTTTATGGATGTTCGTAGCATTAAGTTTATCAACCGTGGCAGCTTACCTTTTTGGCACAAATGAGCAATTAATGCAATACCTTCTAAATATTAACCCTGAAACCGGTAAGGTTGGCATGTCGATATTCGGCTACATAGCTATGTTTGCACCGCTAGGTTTAGTTTTGTTAATGGGCTTTGGCTTAAGCAGACTCTCACTTCCGGCATTAATTGGTGTTTTTGTACTTTATTCGGTTTTAACAGGTATTAGTTTGAGCTTTATTTTGCTTACTTACACATCTGGTTCAGTTGTTAGCTGTTTCGCAGGCGCAGCCGGCATTTTTGGTATCATGGCCGTTATGGGTTATACCACAAACATTGATTTAAGTAAGTTTGGCCCAATTCTTATGGTCGGCGTAATTGGCTTAGTAATAGCAAGTGTTGCAAATATGTTTATCCAAAGCGAGCAGTTTAGTTTAGTAATGGCTTTCATAGGTATCGCAATTTTTACGGCGTTAACTGCTTATGATGTTCAAAAAATAAAACGTATAGGCGAAGGAATTGAAGCAAGTGGTGAACAAGTTTTAGCCGTTGAATCTAAAAAAATGGCGATTGTAGCTGCACTTTCATTATACCTTGATTTCTTAAACATATTCTTATTCTTACTTCGGATTTTCGGAAGCAGGAAATAATCGTCAAAACAGAACAATATTCTTAAGGCCATGCAGTTTTGCGTGGCCTTTGTAATTTTATTTGGCGGCAAAGCGATAATTTTTGGAATTGATGTTGCTTTGTTGCATTTTTGTACGCTTATTAAGAAAGACGGAGGGATTAGACCCAACGAAGTCTTAGCAACCTGTGACCACACAAGGTGCTAAATTCTATCCCGATTACAACCGGGGGCAGATAAGTTTAGGATTACGATTCTCGTACCAACTTTTTAAAATAAGCTTTTTTAGTACTTAGTATATAGTCTTTAGTATTTAGATAACAAATGCCAGATTACATATTGAGTTGAAATGTAGTTACATCTCGTGTCGAATGTCTTGATACTTGATACTGACTACTAAATACTAGTATGAGCATAAGAGAAGAATTAGAAAAACGTATTTTGGTAATTGATGGTGCGATGGGTACCATGATTCAGCGTTATACTTTAACCGAAGAAGATTTTAGAGGAGAACGTTTTAAAAATCACCCCTGTGATGTAAAAGGCAATAACGATTTACTGAACATTACGCGTCCTGATATAATAAAGGCAATTCATTTAGAATATCTTAACTCGGGTGCTGATATTATTGAGACCAACACTTTCAGTACTCAGCGTATTTCCATGGCTGATTATCAGATGGAAGATCTTTCTTACGAGTTAAGCTTTGAAGGAGCGCGGGTGGCTAAAGAAGCTGTAAACGAATTTATGGCTTTAAATCCCGAAAGGAAATGCTTTGTTGCAGGCGCAATTGGGCCAACAAACAGAACCCTTTCGATGTCGCCAAATGTTAACGACCCGGGGTTTAGGGCTGTGTACTTTGACGAATTAGAGGCGGCATATTACGAACAGGTTCGCGGTTTGGTAGATGGCGGTTCTGATGTGCTTCTCATCGAAACCATCTTTGATACGCTAAATGCTAAGGTGGCTATTGTGGCCATCAAAAAATATGAAGAAGTAATTGGTCGCAAACTCGAAATTATGATTTCGGGAACCATTACCGACGCTTCGGGAAGAACACTTTCCGGGCAAACAGCAGAAGCTTTTTTGAATTCCGTAATGCATGCAAAACCTTTAAGTATTGGTTTCAATTGCGCTTTGGGTGCTAAAGAAATGCGTCCGCATATCGAAGAACTGGCGGCAAAAGCCGGCTGTTATGTTTCAGCTTATCCAAATGCGGGCTTGCCAAACGAATTTGGCGCTTACGATGAGCAACCTCATGAAACCGCACATTTGGTTGATGATTTTATCGAATCGGGGTTTGTAAATATTGTGGGTGGCTGTTGCGGCACCACCCCTGATCATATTGGTTGCATTGCCGCAAATGCTCGTAAAGCATCGCCCAGAAAAATTCCAAAAATTGAGCCTTTTATGCGCTTGAGTGGATTGGAGCCCGTAACCATAACGCCAGAAAGTATTTTCGTAAACGTTGGCGAAAGGACAAACATTACCGGATCTCCAAAATTTTCAAAGTTAATTTTAGGCGGCGACTACGAAGCGGCCTTAGCTGTTGCGCTACAACAGGTAGAGGGTGGTGCACAGATTATTGATGTGAACATGGATGAAGGTATGCTCGATTCGGAAGCTGCCATGACAAAGTTTTTAAATCTGATTGCATCCGAACCGGATATTGCAAAATTGCCAATCATGGTCGATTCATCGAAATGGTCGGTGATAGAAAATGGATTGAAATGTTTGCAAGGGAAAGGAATTGTGAACTCTATTTCGCTAAAAGAAGGCGAAGAGAAATTCCGTGAAAGCGCCCGCAAAATTATGCAATATGGTGCTGCCGTTGTTGTAATGGCTTTTGATGAACAAGGCCAGGCCGATAACTACGAACGGAGAAAAGAGATTTGTAAACGAAGCTACGATATTTTGGTACATGAAATCGGTTTTCCTCCTGAAGACATTATTTTCGATCCGAATATCCTTACCGTAGCCACAGGTTTAGAAGAACATAATAACTACGCGGTAGATTTTATCAACGCAACACGTTGGATTAAAGAAAATCTTCCTTATGCCAAAGTAAGTGGCGGCGTTTCAAACATTTCCTTCTCTTTTAGGGGAAATAATACAGTTCGCGAAGCGATGCATTCCGCGTTCCTTTATCATGCCATTCAGGCCGGGTTAGACATGGGAATTGTTAATGCAGGTATGCTTGAGGTGTATCAGGAAATCCCCCCCGAACTTTTGGAAAGGGTAGAGGATGTACTCTTAAACCGTAGGGATGATGCTACGGAGCGATTGGTTGAATATGCCGATACTGTAAAATCAAAAGGGAAAGAAATTGTAAAAGATGAAGAATGGAGGAAAGGGTCCGTTGAAGATCGTCTATCTCACTCGCTGGTTAAAGGGATTGTAGAATATCTCGATGATGATGTTGAAGAGGCTCGTCAAAAATATGCCCGACCAATACAAGTAATTGAAGGACCGTTGATGGACGGAATGAACATTGTTGGTGATTTATTTGGTGCCGGCAAGATGTTTTTGCCTCAGGTGGTAAAATCAGCACGGGTAATGAAAAAGGCGGTTGCTTATTTACTTCCGTTTATCGAGCAAGAGAAATTGGATAATCCCGATCAAGACCAAAATTCATCAGCGGGAAGAGTGTTAATGGCAACTGTAAAAGGCGATGTTCACGATATCGGAAAAAATATAGTGGGCGTGGTTTTAGCTTGTAATAACTTTGAAATTGTAGATATGGGCGTGATGGTTCCTGCCCAGGAGATCATCAAAAAAGCCAGAGAAATAAATGCCGATATTATTGGCTTGAGTGGATTAATTACACCATCACTTGATGAAATGGTGCACTTTGCCAAAGAAATGGAACGAGAAGGTTTTACCATTCCATTAATTATTGGTGGAGCAACCACGTCACGGATTCACGCGGCTGTGAAAGTTGCACCTAATTATTCTGGTCCGGCTATCCATGTTTTAGATGCATCGCGAAGTGTTACCGTTTGCAGTACGCTGATGAATCCTGAAACAAAGGCTGACTACGTTGCCGGCATCAAAGCCGAGTATGAAAAAGCCAGGGAAGCGCATTTGAACAAGCGTTCTGATAAGCGTTTCAAAACCATCGAAGAAGCACGTGAAAATAAATTTAAGATAGATTTCGATCGAAATTTACCAGTTCCTGAATTTACCGGAACTAGGGTTTTTGATCAATATCCTTTGGATGAATTAGTTCCATATATCGATTGGACACCATTTTTCCATACCTGGGAACTTCGCGGAAGCTACCCGAAAATATTCGATGATAAAAATGTAGGGAGTGAAGCAAAAAAACTTTTTGATGATGCGCAGGCATTATTGAAACGCATTTTAGATGAAAAGTTGTTAACTGCTAGAGCGGTAATTGGATTCTGGCCGGCAAATGCCGTTGGAGATGATATACTGTTAACGGTTGCCGGTTCTCAGTTTCCGGGCAATACGCAAGAGGAAGATGAGCAATCCAAGCTCGTCAAGATTCATACGCTTCGCCAGCAGGCTGAGAAAGTGGATGGGCAACCTTACTATGCATTGTCAGATTTTATCGCTCCTCAGGAATCAGGAATTCAGGATTATTTTGGGTGTTTTGCTCTAACTGCAGGCATAGGTATTGATGAGTTGGTAGCAGAATTTGAGGCCAATCATGATGATTACAATAGCATTATGGCCAAAGCATTAGCAGATCGTTTGGCCGAAGCTTTTGCCGAACGCATGCACGAGCGGGTTCGTAAAGAATACTGGGGTTATGCTAAGGATGAAAACTTAAGCAATCAGGAATTAATTAAGGAAGAATATGCAGGCATTCGTCCGGCACCGGGTTATCCTGCTTGTCCGGAGCATACTGAAAAAGGAACTTTGTTTAGCTTACTTGATGCGGAGAACAAAATAGGCTTGCACTTAACAGAAAGCTACGCCATGTATCCAACAGCTGCGGTGAGTGGCTTTTACTTTGCCCATCCCGAATCAAGATATTTCGGTCTGGGGAAAATCACCAAAGATCAGGTGGAAGATTACGCAATCAGAAAAGGCATGACGATAGAGGAAGCAGAGAAGTGGCTCTCGCCTAATTTGGCGTACTAGTTGTTGCCAGTTATGAGTTGTCAGTTACCTGTCTTGAAGTTAATTTACAACTAAACGCTTTTGAAATAACATGATAGAAAAAGAAAAAAAAGCTTACACTGATTTAGATGTTTGGAAAGAGGCGAGAACCTTGGCGAATGATATTTACACATCGTCCAAATTATTTCCTAGAGAAGAATTATTTGGTTTAACTAGCCAAATGAGAAGATGTGCTGTCTCAATCGCTTCAAATATTGCAGAAGGGTGCGGGAGGAATTATCCAAAAGACAGCATTCAATTTTTCTTTATTGCTAGAGGCTCATTATATGAATTGGAAACTCAGATTTATATTGCTTTTGATCAAAGCTATTTAACTGAGGACTTACATCAATCATTATTGAAAAAGGTAGAGATCACCAGAAAGCTTTTAAGCGGATTTATCAATTACTACCAAAAACTTTCTAAATCGGTATCCAAATCGGTAAATACGTAACACCTGTTGAATACATTAGAGGAAACCAGAAGCCTTTGAAGCGGATATTACTAAAAAGTCTTGAAATAGGCATCCAAACAGGTAACAAGTAACAGACAACACGTAACACAATGAAAATTACAGACCATATAAATAATTCAAAGGGCAAAACCTTGTTCTCTTTCGAGCTATTGCCACCAATAAAAGGGCAAAGTATCCAATGGATTTACGATGCCATTGATCCTTTGCTGGAATTTAATCCGCCTTTTATTGATGTAACCTCCTTACGCGAAGATTATATTTACAAGGAACAGGAAAACGGCTTGCTGCAAAAGGTGTCGTACCGCAAGCGTCCGGGTACGATTGCGATTTGTGCTGCTATCATTCACAAATATAAAATTGATGCCGTTCCGCACTTAATTTGTGGTGGTTTTACCAAAGAGGAGACTGAAAATGCATTGATAGATTTGCAGTTTCTGGGGATAGATAACGTGCTGGCTTTACGTGGTGATGCACGTGCAGCCGATCATTCATTTGTGCCAACTAAAGGCGGCCATTGCTATGCAACTGATTTAATTCAACACATTAAGAACCACAACGACGGTAAATTTTTGCATGAAGATGTAGAAACTTTCAAAAGTGATTTCTGTATCGGCGTTGCCGGATATCCCGAAAAGCACTTTGAAGCACCCAATCTAAATGCCGACTTTAAATACCTAAAAAAGAAAGTTGATATGGGTGCAGAGTTTATCGTTACGCAAATGTTTTTCGATAACCAGAAATATTTCGACTTTGTTAAAAAGTGCAGGGAGAACGATATCAATGTGCCCATTATTCCGGGGTTAAAGCCTATAAGCACACTTACTCAACTGAATGTTTTACCAAAAATTTTCCATATTGATTTGCCTGATGAGCTAACAGACGCACTATCTTATGCAAAAAGCAACGCTGAAGCTAAAGAAATCGGAACTGAAGCCATGATTAAACAATGCAAAGAGTTAATCGACTTCGGAGTACCAGTGCTCCATTTTTACACGATGGGGAAACCGCAACAAACCAAAGCCATCGCGAAGGCTATATTTTAACTTTTAACAAAGAATCCGCTTTCATTCTGGGAAAGCGGATTTTTTATTTTACAGAACTTTAACTGTCGATTTTTGTTAATTTAACTGTACAACTTATATTTGTAAGGATGAAATTTTTAACACTTAAATACTTTTTGATTTTATGTATCGCCATAACCCTTTTCTTAAAGGTTGGCAATGTATTGTCGTATTTAAGCTATCCCTCTTCTGATCTTGAAAATGTCTTAACACATGATGATGCGACTGAGAAAGAAGAAAAAAAAGTTGAAACGGAGTACTTAATGCAAGATTTTATTGCTGAAGAACTCGGCAGTCTTCCTCTTGCAATGAAACAAAAGATAGCAATTCCAGCATGTCTTGATCACTCTCCCTACTTCGCGGATGTTTTAACACCTCCGCCCTCCGTTTAGTAGTCAATTTCTAAATAAACCCTTTATCGGGCAATAATCCAGTATTTATTTCTATTAATTTATAACGAATATGAAACGAGCAATTTCATTCTGTTTTGCGGTATTTGCAATTTCCGCATCATTAAAAGTTGGCGCACAAGAGGTGACGCAAGCGAATGTAAAACCAGTAAGTAACTCTTTAGAGATGGTTTCAAAACTTCAGCCGGTAAGCTTTAATTACGACAAAACCTGGGCTGAGAAATTAAAACTTCCTGCAACCTCACAATACGGTTTTGTGGGAGCTGAGGCTAGAAGTGCTGTTCCAAGTGTCGTTACCGTACAAGCCAAGCAATATCCAGCAGGTAAAAATGCTTACAACTCAGCTACTATAACCAAAGTTGATTACGAAAGTTTAATTCCGCTTTTGGTGGGTAGTATTAAAGAGCAGCAACAGCAAATTGATGAGTTGAAACGTGAGTTGCGTTCACTAAAATCGCAAGCATCGAAATAATTAGTTTTAGTTTTATAGTTGAAAAGGCTGGAGTTTTTAATTTCAGCCTTTTTTATTTCTTGATAATAATTGTAGTTTCAAGGAAATAAATGACATCATGAGAAAAATCATTTTGGCTTTCATCCTGACCCTATCCCTAAATTATCTACATGCCCAAATTACTTCTACAGCAATGAAGGTGGAGGATTTGAAAGATGCACCGTTTAAATTCAAGGGAAGTCGGGCTATGACGGTTGATCGGATAGATGATGCTTCATCGAAAAATATTTTCGTTTTCTCCAAGGTAAAATCGGGGAGTAATCCGGATACATTGTTCGCTCAAAAATTTACCAAAACGGGAGATTTATGGAAGTTGACTCAAGAGAAAACCATCACTCATAAAGGTATTATAAGTATTTGGGGATCTAGAAAAGCTTTCAGCGATGCCGATAAGGATAAACAGGTTGATGCATTATTCATCTATAGTTTTCACGATAATGATATGAAAAACCAGCTTTCGGTGAGCCTTTTATTGATGCATAAGGGTGAGAGCTATACCATTACGGAAACTGCAGATAGGAAGAATAGCTTTAGTGCTAACTATTCATCTCTACCTGACAGCATAAAAGTCTTTGTTAAGGAATATTGGAATAAATTAGATAAATGGAAATAATTAAATTATAGTCACCTTAATTCGTGAGCCAAGATCACACATCCCGACTCACGATTGCCGACTAGCAAGAAATTGCTGTAACAGCAACAGAGTGAACAGGAAATGAAAGTGCAATAGAAATTAAACCCCAACCAATTCAGTTCTTGTAGTTGCTTTTACTCATTCTATTTTCACACCAAGTTTGCCGCCTATTTTACATGCAGCACCAATTAAACTCGCCGCAAAATAATCTACAAGCGCTCTTTGCTTGTTGTGGTAAGCTTTATAGGAATATACATCATTGCGCCAGGCTCTAAAATTCGAAGAATTCATTTGATCGATAATTGTCGAAATGTTTTGTCCGTAAGCTTTTGTAGTATGCCAAACACCGCTCGGGATGTAAAAGACTTCGCCTGCCTTAATAGTCGCTCTTACAGGAGTTGCTTCTCTAAATTTGGGATATTTCTCATAATCGGGATTCATAATATTAACAGGAGACCTAGATGCAAGTAAACCACCTTTGCCGGGATACATAAGTTCTTCCTGATCTTTCGGAAATACAATAACTTCTTTTTCGCCATAAAGTTGAATTAACCATGCATGAACATGATAAGTATCTTTATGAATCTCGTAGGCATTTCCGATACCGCCGATGTGTAAATCCATCGCATTAGACAATTTGTTCTTGAGTACCTTCGCTTTCAACCAGTTTGGTCTGCATAAGCGCATGTGCAACGGAGTTGTGTAAGATAATAATTCCGGTAGTTGTTCAAGTATATTGAATTTAACAGGATAAGGTGCGGGGTTTTCTAACGAACTCTTTTCAGTCAAATCTAGAATTTCCGACACAGTATACTTCTCTGTGGCAAAGGTTGTTGTTCTGTCTCCAAACTTTTTTCTGAAGAATTCAGGTGTGAAAATTTTATTTTGAGGCCAAGCTTCTGTTGCATTTTCAAGAATTACAGGCCTACCTGTTTTCTCATAATTCTCAATAAATTCTTCGTACGAAAGATCAGATCTTCGATCAATAGTTGTCATTTTTGGAGCGTTTAGATTAGTAGTTTGGTTTAATGCCTTTCTTGTATAATTTCTTATTTCAGGAATGACAATCAAATTTATATTTTTTTTATCTCAAAAAAAAGAGAGTAGTTTTTAATTAAAAGTCTAAGGATTAAGCATTAGTTAACAGATAGTTTCTAAACCCGTCAAAATCTACAAATCGTTGTCTTCAAATTGGGGCATTAAAGCTAGTCGGGGTTTTAATCTCGATTATTAAAAGTGTGGATTTATTGTGCAGCTGATCAGTTGAAGGATGTGCAAGACCATAAATGAATATAGCGATATGAGTTGAGATTTTGCTTGGAGGATTAAAAATCCTTAGTTAGTGAGTCGGGATTACAAATCCCGACTAGCAGACACTCCGACTAGCAGACACTCCGACTAGCAGACAGCCCGACTAGCAGACACCCCGACTAGCATACAGCCCGACTAGCAAGAATCCCGCCTAGGAATTAACTCCTTCACTGACACACGCACACTCTCGAGATTAGTGATCTAGTTAATACTGGGGGTTTTAATCGCGGAACCTTAAACCTCAAGAAATACTTCTAAAATTCTTAAAAACGTCACCCAATTTATTAAGGCAAGCTTTTTAATAGAGAAACCCGCTTTGGATTTAAAGCTAGTCGAGATTTTTAATCTCGATTATTGAGCTGTGGATTTCAAATCCACCTTTGGATTCTATAAATAGACAATTTCAATTAAACCTAAGCCACCACTATAATTTATCGCCGAGCTATATTGATAATGTTCTGGTTCATAAACTAGACCCGACTCTACAGGATTGTTGTGGATATAATCCAGCTTTTGGTCTTTAAATTCATTTGAATAAAGTGCGATCGGATGGAAGCCATTCTGCCAAAATTTATAATCTTCTGTTTTTGCGTTTATTTTGGCAGCAAATGCAAATTTATCTAGGAGCCAATCGCGACTTTCATTTATTTCCTTTAAAGTTCGAATGATTCGTTTAGAGGTGAATTTTTTAAAATCTCGCATGATATCGGATAACTTTTTTCCTTCTTCTGCGCAGATAATCATGTGAAGGTGACTTGGCATTAGGCACCAGGCATAAATAATTAAGCCCTTTTCACGCTGACAATATCTAAGGCTTTCGATAATTACGTATGCAAGCTCTTTCCTGGTAAAAGCGTCTATCCATCCAACTACAGTCGTTGTGACAAAATAGATGTCATTTTGATCATTTACAGAATATTTAAAAGCCATGAATGAATATAGCTATTCGAGTTGAGATTTTGTCTGGAGGATTACAAATCCCGACTAGCATGGTTTTGCCTGGAGGATTAAAAATCCTTAGTTCGTGAGCCGGGATTATAAATCCCGACTAGCATGGTTATAAATCCCGACTGGCATGGTTTTGCCTGGAGGATTAAAGATCCTTAATTCGTGAGCCGGGATTATAAATCCCGACTAGCATGGTTTTGCCTGGAGGATTAAAAATCCTTAGTTCGAGAGCCGGGATTACAAATCCCGACTAGTATGGGTTGAGATTTTTTTGCTGGTCGAGATTTGTAATCTCGGCCATTTTAGTTTTTAATCTACCGAACTTAAGCCTTATCCAGTAAATAATTTTTAAACCCTTCAAAATCTACACCCAGTTTATCTGCATATTGAGGCAAGCTTTCTAATACGCTCACTTGAGCTGGAATTTCGATTTTTGCTGCAATATCTATGGGGAAAATATCGGGAAATTTACAGGCATGAGCAGTTGATAAAAAGACTGCTGTGCTCTGATCTTCGGGATTTTCCTTTCTATATTTTTCAATTGCCAGGTAGGCAATTGCAGTGTGGGGACAGGCCACATAGTCAAACTTTGAGTAGATTTCTTTAATGCCCGCAAGCGTTTCTTCATCATTGAAACGATAAGAAGTAACCACATTTTTCAGAGCATTTACATCTTCGTCAAATAAATCCATAATGCGAATCCAATTGCTTGGCGCACCTACATCCATCGCATTCGAATAAGTTTGGGTAGATGGTTTAGTTTCGTAAATACCGCTCTCCAGGAAACGAGGAACAGTATCATTTATGTTGGTTGCCGCGATAAATTGTGTAACCGGCAAACCTAATTTATAAGCCAACAAGCCCGCACCGATGTTGCCAAAATTTCCACTTGGAACGGAAAAAATTACATCATGCAAACCTTGCCTTTTCAGCTGCGCATAAGTGTTGAAATAATAGAATGTTTGCGGAATTAACCTTGAGATGTTTATCGAATTGGCTGATGTTAGTCGGAAAGTTGCGTTCAACTCTTCATCTGCAAAAGCTTGTTTAACTAAAGCCTGGCAATCATCAAAAGTGCCTTTAATTTCAATTGCTCTAATATTTTGTCCGTTAGTTGTTAACTGCAATTCCTGTATTGGACTTACTTTTCCTTCGGGGTAAAGAATAGTTACACGGGTGTTTGGCACCCCAAGAAAACCTAAAGCAACTGCGCCACCGGTATCACCCGAGGTTGCGACAAGAACATCTAATAATTGTTCGCCATCTTTCAGGAAATAGGCCATTACACGGCTCATAAAACGTGCGCCAAAATCTTTAAAGGCCAACGAGGGACCGTGGAAAAGTTCCAGTACAAAAGTTTTTTGGTCTAGTTTTACCGCTGGTGCTTCGAAGTTAATGGCATCTTCAATCAAAGCTTTTAAGTCTTCCGCAGGAATTTCATCTTTCAATAAAATTGAAGCTACTTTATAAGCAATCTCTGGCAAAGAATACTGTTCGATGTTAGCTAAAAAGTCTGCATCCAGTTGAGGGATTTCCACAGGCATGTAAAGCCCTTTATCTTGAGGCATGCTGTTAAAAACGGCTTCTTTAAAAGAAACACGTAACTCTTTATTGTTGGTTGAGTATAAAATCATGGTTGTAAGGTTGAGGGTCGGAAGGTCGGAAGGTTTGGGAACATAATTCCCATTCGTCTAACCGTTTTCATCCTATTGTTATGTTTTATTCTTAATAATTTTAAAGTTCAACGGTTTAAGTCTGGAAGGATGAAGATTAAAGCAACTGAACCATCAACCTTAATACCCTCGGTCTTCAACCTCTTTACAATACTCTCGGTCCTTCGGCATTAACCGAAGAAACGTAAGCTTTGCTGTTGATATTTATTTTATGTAAATGTTGTTGCTGCGCTTTTGTTATTCTTTTGGCGGTTTCTTCATCTTTAGCTAAAGCAAAAACCGATGGGCCTGAGCCAGAAATTCCGAAACCAATAGCGCCATTTTCCATGGCTATTGCTCTCATTTCTTCAAAACCCGGAATTAAAATCGAACGTGTTGGTTCTACCAAAACATCTTTCATGCTGCGGCCAATTAAGTCGAAATCGTTCATAAATAAGCCACTTACCAAACCAGCAACATTCCCCCATTGGGTAACCGCATCTTTCAACATTACCTTGCTGCGAATCATTTGACGGGCATCTTTTGTGGGTACATCTACCTCTGGATAAACAATTGCGGCATACATCCCTTCAGGAGTAGGTAATGAAATTACATCCAAGGGATCGTAACTTCTCACCAATACAAACCCGCCCAGAATTGCAGGGGCAACGTTATCGGCATGGCCATAACCACAAGCAAGCTCTTCACCTTTCATGGCAAAAGGAACAAGTTCTTTAGGCGTTAATAAATCGCCCATCAGTTTATTTATGGCGAATAAACCCGCAACTGTACTTGCAGAGCTTGATCCCAATCCGCTGCCGATTGGCATCTTCTTGTGGAGCTCGATCTCAACACCAACATCCAATCGGTTAATGTGTTGCAAATAATGCTGAACACTTGCGCTTACCGTATTCTTAGTCGAATCCAAAGGCAACCGACCATCATCACCAGTAATTTTTTTGATTACCACACCGGGCGTATCTATTAAACGCATTTCAACTTCATCGCCGGGTTCATTTACTGCAAAACCCAAAACATCGAAGCCACAAACTACGTTTGCAACGGTTGCAGGTGCGAAAACTTTTATTTCTTTCATATTCTGAATAAAGATGAAGGAGCAAAGATTAAAGAGCTAAACTCCAACTCATTTATAGTTATATCTTTTGTCTTTGTTCTTTTATCCTTTGTCTAATTGCTTCCAACATTTATAATATCGGCAAAAACACCTGCCGCGGTAACCTCTGCACCTGCGCCCGGGCCTTTAACCACTAGTGGGCGAGATTTGTAGCGATCTGTTGTAAACGAAATGATGTTATCGCTTCCCGAAAGCATGTAGAAAGGATGACTGTCATCAACCATTTGCAGGCTGATTTCTACATTCCCGTCCTCCAGTTTGCCAATGTAGCGCAACACTTTTTTGTCGTTTGCAGCTTTAGCTTTCAAATCTTCAAAGTAGGAAGCATTTTTTTGTAGTTCAACGTAAAAATCTTCGACAGAAGTTGCGTTTAAACACGCTTCTGGTAAAATATTGTCGATTTTAACATCAGCTGCTTCCAATGGATAACCTGCATCACGAGCAAGGATTAACATTTTACGCATGAAATCTTTTCCGTTTAAATCATCACGTGGATCAGGTTCGGTATAACCCAATTCCTGTGCTTCTTTAACGGTTTCATAAAACCCAGCATCACCTTTAAAGTTGTTAAAAATATAAGAAATTGTTCCAGATAAAATTGCCTCGATGCGAGCCACTTTATCACCGCTCATCATCAACTCTCTTAACGTACGGATGATTGGCAAGCCTGCACCAACATTAGTTTCGTAGTAAAAATCGACACCAAATTTTCTGGCCGTATCTTTAAAGGACTTGTATTGAGCAAAGTCTGCCGAATTTCCCTTTTTGTTGCACGTAACAACAGAAATACTACTTTCAAAAATCCCCTGATAATACTCAATAGGCGCTTCTGCTGCAGTATTGTCCACAAAGACGCAGTTGGGTAAGTTTAATGCTTTCATGCGTTCTACAAAACCCGCTAAATCTGCTGATTCACCATTTGTATCCAGGTTACTTTCCCAATTTTCGAGTGATAAACCTTCAGAATTGAAAATCATTTTGCGGGTGTTGCTAATTCCGGCAACCTTAACTTGTAAATCATTGTTTGCAGCTAAGAATGGCATTTGCTCTTTCAATTGGTTAAACAACGTTTTTCCAATGTTTCCTGTTCCCAAACAGAAGATATTTAATGTCCGTTTTAAATCGGTAAAAAAAGCATCGTGAACAGCGTTAACTGCCTTCGATAAATCAGTTGCACTGATAATTACTGAGATATTGTATTCGGATGAACCTTGCGCAATTGCCCGAACGTTGATACCGTTTCTGCCTAGAGCGTTGAACAATCGTCCGCTCATACCTGGCGTACGTTTCATATTTTCGCCAACAATTGCAAGTACAGCTAAATTATTTTCAACCTCAGGTAAAGCCAGTTTGTTGGCATCGAGCTCCAGTTCAAACTCTTTCTTAATTAAAGCAATCGCTTGACCCGCATCAGTGGGCTTAACCGCAAAAGTAATGCTGTGCTCTGATGAAGATTGCGTAATCAACACCACATTAATTTGCTCCCGCGAAAGTAAAGAAAATAATCTCCCGCTGAAACCGGCTTTGCCCACCATGCCGCTACCGGTAAGATTGATAATGCTAATATGATCGATAGAGGAAATGCCTTTTATCGGCAGGGTTGACGCTTTAACATCGCTTTTTATGTAGGTTCCTGAGAAATCAGGCTCAAAAGTATTCTTAATTACAATCGGAATTTTCTTCATGAACGCGGGAATCATCGTCGGCGGATAGATCACTTTGGCGCCGAAATAGCTTAATTCCATTGCTTCGGTGTAACTCAGTTCTGGTAAAGAAAAAGCTTTTTTTACGATTCGCGGGTCGGCAGTCATCATTCCATTTACATCTGTCCAAATTTCAATTTCTTCAGCATTTAATGCGGCACCCCAAACTGCTGCAGTATAATCAGAACCGCCACGACCTAATGTAGTTACTCTCCCCGCTGCGTTGCTGGCAATGAAACCCGTAACAAATAATACCTTATTTTTATTGGCCTGGTAGAAATCGTTAATCAACTTTTCAGTCAGTTCCGTATCAACCTTTGCCTGACCGAAATTGCTATCGGTTTTTATCAATTCTGAGCCATTTACATACACTGATTCAGCAAATTGCTGTGCGGCGATGTGTGCAATCATGAAAGAGGAGCAACGCTCACCGTAACTCAAAATCTGATCTTTGGTTTGCAAACTCAATTCGCGAAGGTTGGTTACAGCCTGCAATAAATCTTCCAACTCATTGAAGAAAATTTTTAAACGTGTAAACACCGGGTTTTGAGCTGCTGCAGGTAAAAGCGAACGAATAACGGCAAAATGTTTGGCCTCAATTTCTTTTAAACCAGTGTCGTAATCTTCGCCACGCTCGGCTCTTTCGGCCATATCGGTTAGTAAATTGGTTACGCCACTCATTGCCGATAATACAACTACCGGATTGCTCATTAGTTTTTCTTTGGCTACTATGCTCAGCAGCGTTTTAATGTTCTCGGCCGAACCTACGGATGTGCCGCCGAATTTTAATACTTTCATTAGTTCTTAGTTTTAATGAACCTTGCACGCTTGCTTGTTAATTGGTTTGTGCAGTTTTCAATGGTCTTGGGTTAAAAAAAAAAGCGCCCCGATTTTTGTCGGGACGCTTTCTGTGTTTTGTATGTTAGTTCAATTTACAACAACTTAGCCCCGCTGGTTTATCCCGGTGGTAATAATAATCGTTGTAATAATTGAAGTATTAAAAGTCATTTCTATTGGTGTATTTTGTACACCGTAAAGTAGCAGATTATTTTTCTTAAATGCAAACGATTTGTAAATTTATTTGAAAATATTTTAATAAATCGTTTAATCAAATGAAATAGCGGCATTTTTTGTACCGAAAACTACAATAGAAAATCGTCAACCGCTAGGAGCAGCGAGGTGGCACTGGTATTTGACATAAACAAACTCGCAAACATGCGAATAATCTAATCATCATTACGAAAGTTAGCAATTTCCCACAAGGGATCTTATTGCATACGCCACCTCGGAAGGTAATTCGTATTAAACTTGGAAATATAAAGGCGTCTTCGTTTTATGAAAGGCTCAAAAAGTCGTGGCCTGAAATTATTCAATTAAGTGGTGGTTACAACTGGTTGACATGTTTCCTGGTAGAATTGAGTGAATAATGTAATTACACAAACCCAAACTTATCGCCATCGAATAAACCTTTATCGCTTAATTTTAAACGAGGGATAACCAGTAATGCCATAAAAGAAAGCGTCATGAACGGGGCAACCAAAGTAGAGCCCAACTCTTTTGCAAATTTATCGATAGAAGTGTAGCTTTCGGCGATTTTGTAGCCATTCTCGTTACTCATTAAGCCGGCAACAGGCAAAGGCAAAACTTCCTCTTTTTCATTACCTAAAGCAACTACGCCACCCGTTTCTTTGATTACTGAATTAACCGCATCGCAAATACTTTTATCATCAATTCCAACAGCGATAATATTATGACTATCATGGGCTACGCTTGACGCAATTGCACCATGTTTAAGTCCGAAATTTTTTACAAAGGAAACTGCCACAGGCGCATTCTTGTAGCGGTTAACAACAACCATCTTTAAAACGTCGTTTTCCAAATCGCTTATAATGTTTCCGTTCAAAACCTTAGGTTTTGCAGAAAGTCTGTTTGTAATTAATTGCCCGTCCAAAGCTTCAATAACAGGAATTTCTTTTTGCCCTGTGAAAGCATAAGTAAAATCTTCTTCTTTTTTGAAGCTGCAATCGAAGTGATTAACAGACGCTTTATCTTTAGAATGTTTTACCCAATCGCCCACCATTTTTCCGTTCTCAGCAAGCAAAATGCCGTCGATATAAGTTTGCATCACTTTGAAGTGTTTCAAATCTTCAATTAAAATAAAATCAGCGAATTCGCCAATTTGAAGCTGGCCAACATCCAGTTTATAATGAAGAATTGGATTTATACAAGCTGCTTGAAGAACATTAAAAACGTCGATTCCTTTTGCAACCGCCCTGGCGCAAAGTTCGTTTATGTGACTGTCGACTAAGCTATCGGGATGTTTGTCATCGCTGCAAAACATGATCATTTCAGGCCAGTCATTCAGCAAATCAATCAGTGCATCGAAGTTTTTAGCTGCACTTCCCTCACGGATCAGGATTTTCATCCCACGTTGCAATTTATCTAAAGCCTCCTCTGCAGTGAAACATTCATGATCGGTAGAAATCCCTGCATCGATATATTGTTGAACGGTATCGCCGCGTAATCCGGGCGCATGGCCATCGACTGGTTTCCCCAAATCATGAGCTGCAGCAATTTTTTTTAAAACCTCTGCATCTTTATAAAGTACCCCCGGAAAATTCATCATTTCGCTTAAGTATTTTATTTCAGGGCGCTCTAATAATGCTTTCACATCATCGTGGTTCAGTTCAGCACCAGCAGTTTCAAAAATAGTAGCAGGAACACAACTTGGCGCTCCAAAATTAAACTTGAAAGGAACGGTTTTCCCGTTCTCAATCATAAATTCTACGCCCTCCATGCCGCAAACATTTGCAATTTCGTGCGGGTCGCTTATGGTAGAAACCGTACCGTGAACCACCGCTAACCTTGCAAATTCGCTCGGAATTAACATGCTGCTTTCGATGTGAACATGACTATCGATAAATCCCGGCAAGATGAAATGAGTGTTTTCCTTTGCCTCTGATATTTTATCGATAGATTTTATTTTTCCATCTTCCACTTTAACTTCGCCAAAGAAAATATTTCGCTTTGTGATATCTACTATGTTTCCCTCGACTTTAAAATTGCTCATGATTTTATTTAATTAACCACGGATAAAAAGCATGAACACGGATAAAAATACCTGTGTCTACCTTTGAAAATCTATGGTTCTAATTCTAATATTTCAGTAATTTATCAATTGTTTGTGCTAATCTCGCTTTAGCTAAAAAATCATCTTCCAATATTTTGCTCATCGGAATTGCAGTGTCTAAGCTGGCACAGCGCATTACTGGTGCATCTAAATAAGGGAAACAATGTTCGCCAATCCAAGCCGAAATTTCTGCTCCAAAACCATTGGTAAGCGTATCTTCATGGAGGATTAAAACTCTTCCCGTCGATTTTACTGCTTCGCTAACTGTTTCTTTATCCCATGGCTGAAGGGTTCTTAAATCAACTAAAGTAGCACCGCAATCCGGATTATTTTTAATAAAATCTAATCCCCAGTGAACGCCCAATCCGTAGGTAATTATAGTAAACTTAGTTCCAGAAGTTAACTTAGCCGCCTTGCCAATTTCGGTGGTGTAATAACCATCAGGAACTGCAGCGGTTAAACTTCTATATAAGTACTTATGCTCGAAATAAAGCACCGGATTTGGATCTTCAATCGCAGCTAAAATTAATCCTTTAGCATCTTCTGGAAACGCAGGGTAAACAACCTTTAATCCTGGAGTTTTGGTAAACCAGGCTTCGTTGCTTTGTGAGTGAAATGGACCGGCGCCCGTTCCTGCACCCGTTGGCATCCGAACCACGACGTCGGCTTTTTCGCCCCAACGATAATGGGTTTTAGCTAAATTATTCACGATTTGATTAAAACCAACAGTAACGAAATCAGCGAATTGCATTTCAACAACTGCTTTATAACCATTTATGGATAAGCCCAAACCAGCTCCAACGATTGCTGATTCACAAATAGGTGTATTCCGAACTCTTCCCTTGCCATACTTTGCGGTAAAGCCATCCGTAATTTTAAAAGCACCACCATAATCCGCAATATCCTGTCCCATTAAAACCAGGTTTGAATATTTTTGCATGGCTAAATCTAAGCCCTCAGTTATGGCATCTAAATATCTTTTTTCTGTTGATGATTGGCCCGGCTCAACTACCTTTTGCTCAAAAGGAAAATACATATCTGCTTCTTCCTGAATCGAATCTGCTTTAGGCTCCGGCTCATTAAAGGCTTCTTCTACTTCAAGCTCTATATTTCTTTTAATTTGGATTTTAATATCGCTCGCCGCATCGGTGCTTAATACACCTTGCTCAATCAGGTACGATTCATAATTGCTCAACGGATCTTTCTTTTCCCATTCATCGAATAATTCCTGAGGAACATATTTCGTGCCTGATGCCTCTTCGTGTCCACGCATTCTAAAAGTTAAACACTCCACCAAAACAGGGCGAGGGTCTTTTCTAATTTCATTAGCCAATTGATTAATGGTATCGTAAACTTCCAGAATATTGTTTCCATCTATCTGAACGCCTTCAATGCCATAGCCAATCGCTTTATCAACTAGATTTTTACACTTAAACTGTTCAGATTTTGGTGTGGATAAACCATAGCCATTATTTTCTATCAGGAAGATAACAGGCAAATTCCAAACTGCAGCGACGTTAACAGCTTCATGAAAGTCGCCCTCACTTGTGGCACCTTCGCCAGTGTAAACCAAAGTTACTTTTTGTTTTTTATCTAAAACATCTGCCATGGCAATACCATCAGCTAAAGCCATCTGCGGCCCAAGATGGGAAATCATTCCAATGATTTTATAATCTTGTGTCCCAAAGTGAAAGGAGCGGTCGCGACCTTTGGTAAATCCAGATAGTTTACCTTGCCATTGCGCCATCAGCTTTTTTAAGGGAATCTCTCTTGATGTGAAAACTCCTAAGTTGCGGTGCATGGGCAGAATATATTCATCGCTTTGCATGGCTATGGTAGAACCAACAGCAATGGATTCCTGCCCGATTCCTGAGAACCATTTACCTATTCTACCTTGCCGCAAAAGCTTAAGCATTTTCTCCTCAACAATTCGAGGATAAAGTAATCGTTTATATAAATTCAATAAGAATTTGTCGTCTTTATCGCGGCGGTTGAAGTGCATATGAAACTAACAGAAAAATTAAGAAATATCCCAGGGGTTTAATAAATTCAATTTTTCGATTCTTTTAAAATCTGAAGTATTCCTAGTGATTAGAACTAAGTTATGGGCTAGTGCTGTTGCAGCTATTACAGCATCAGGGAGTTTGAGATTAAAAGATTTTCTAATTTCTATAGTATGCTGAATAACTTCTTCTGAAAGATTGAAAACTATCGATGAAGCTATAAAATCACTTAATTGATGAAATTGTTGCGAGCTTATTTTTGTCCAGGCTAAAAGTTCTATTTTAGAGATAACTGAAAGTTGCATTTCAAGATTATCAATAAAAATAGTAGCTTTTTTAGGTAGCTTATTCCCAAGATAATCAATTATTGCATTTGTATCTGCTAGATGTCCCGTTCCCATTCGTTCCTACTATCAATTACATGCTGTTGAAAGTCTTGGTACTGCTGATCGGTTAAGTTCAATGTACCACGGAAATCAGATGGTTTTTTTTTAGATTTTTCAACTTCCTTTACTTCATCAACAGCATAAAGCAAAACTTCTATTTGCTTTCCAATGTAGGCTTCTGGAACATGAATCAAAATATTCTCTTTATCAGGGGTTACAATTGTTCGTACCATAATCAAATATACAAAAATTTACATTGTCAATTGATGGCTAATCTTCCTTATTCTTCTTCAATTCCTCCCACTGTTTTGCAAAAGACTTATCGGCCACTTTAGGCATTTCACGGTATTTCCCCCAACTTTTTTTGAAGAAAGTTTTAACCATAAAATTCTTGAATTTACCTCCAAAGAAATCCATCCACTTACGTTTTTGCATCATTTTGTTAAACATTCCCCAACCAATTTCTTCAACTTTTCCATTTTCATGGGTTGCAGCCGCGTCTCTGCGGTTAAGGAGTAACATTTTGTGAATATCGATTTTTACGGGACAAACTTCAGAACACTTTCCGCATAAACTGGAGGCGTAACTTAAGTGTTTAAATTCTTCCATGCCTTTTAAATGTGGCGTAATCACCGAGCCGATTGGCCCGCTATAAGTGGTGTTGTAAGTATGGCCGCCAATATTTTTATAAACCGGACATGCATTTAAACAAGCACCACAGCGAATGCAATACAAACCTTGGCGCTGGTCTTTTTGCGCCAACAAATTTGTACGTCCATTATCTAAAAGGATCACATACATTTCTTCAGGGCCATCGGTTTCATGAGGTTGCCGCGGGCCGCTTAAAATGGTATTGTAAACCGTTAAGTTTTGTCCGGTTCCATGAGAAGCCAATAACGGCCAGAATAAATCTAAATCTGCCATTGATGGAATAATCTTTTCGATGCCAACAATAGCTATATGGATTTTTGGGAAAGTAGTACTCAAACGAGCATTTCCCTCATTTTCAGTAATGGCAATACTTCCCGTATCAGCTATTAGAAAGTTACCGCCGCTAATGCCAATGTCAGCATTCAGGTATTTATCGCGAAGCAATTCTCTGGCTTTTTGAACCAGTTGCGGCGGAGTAGCATCAATTGGTGTCCCAAATTTATCATGGAATAACTGGGCGATATCCGCTGCGCTTAAGTGCATTGCAGGCGTAACGATATGATAGGGTGCCTGACCAAGTAATTGAACAATGTATTCGCCTAAATCGCTCTCTAAAGATTCGATTTGATTACTTTCTAAAAAATCATTCAAATGAATTTCTTCGGTAGTCATCGATTTAGATTTGATAACCGTTTTCCCGTTATTCCTTTTAATAATCTTCAGGATTTCCTGCTGCGCTTCCTCAGCATCATTTGCCCAAATCACTTTTCCGCCTCGGCGTTGAAAATTTGATTCAAATTCGGGCAGGAATTTATCGAGGTTCTCCATCACACGCCACTTAATAACGTGTGCTTTCTTTTTCGACGACTCGAGATTTTCGAATTTAGATAATCCGCGTTCTACTGCAGTATTGTATTTGCCAATATTGTAATTGATGGTTTTACGATGCGGTAAATCGAAAGCTTTCTCATCAGATTTCTCTAAAAATTCCTCGGCAGTCTTCATCATAACTCAAAGATAGGAATTTCTACTGCCGACAAAAGCAATGTGCATAAAAAAGCCCCCCTAATAATCGGGAGGCTTAATTTTTTTACTTTATTATTTCTTTGGATTTCCTTTTCCATCCATATCAACTACCGGGCGTTTAGGCTGATTGGCTAATTCCCAGGCTATGTAATAGGTTAAGTGTGCTCTTTTTGCTAGCAGCGGGAA
>Ga0308164_10000596_pt1 | contig 53948 bp, 53 predicted proteins | sample PhyTR2_FD_201031 | JGI IMG/M metagenome (GOLD analysis project Ga0308164, IMG submission 201031) | Phyllosphere microbial communities from UC Gill Tract Community Farm, Albany, California, United States - DLSLT.R2 | ecosystem: Host-associated > Plants > Phyllosphere > Unclassified | place: USA... | reverse complement strand
GCCGATGGTACTGCGAAAGCGGGAGAGTAGGTCGCCGCCAGTCTTTTTTAAACGCTCATCATTCAATTGATGAGCGTTTTTTTTTGATATATACCTAGTAAATCTAAGATGCATATAGTACTCTAAAAGACATAAATTAAACGGTAATTTAAAGGAATGCTAATAGTTAATTGTCCTATATATACTGACAAATCTATTTTAGCCTAATCATTTACTCATTGTACCGGCAAATTAAAACAGGTAGCTTAGAGTGAAAGTTTTGGATGATGCCACAGTTGCTGGGTTAACATACTTCAAATATTTTAAAATGTCATTCAACAAATTCTGCCTGATCTTTCAGTCTCTCTTATTTAAAAGAATTATAATCCCACACTTTTCATCTCTTTTGTATCAGATGACAAAAGATTGTCCCATAGAATCTCCGGACTTAACAATAAAATATATTCCCTATCATAATTCATATTATATCCAAGATTCATTTCGCTCTTTTCATCTTTGAAAAACACCTTTTCCATGAGTAATGCAACTTCTGATATCGGATTTGCTGTAAATAGCAGTATTTCTAAAAATGTAATCATATCAGATGTATTGTACTTCACAAGACCTGAAGGTGCTGTCACATTCCATAATAGAAACTCCTGAGCGCCACCGTCCGAATTATAGCCGGCTGTATGTTTCTTCCATTGAAATCTTTAGTTAAAGTCCGTGTCATTTTTGCAGTCTTCAATATCTTTTCGATAAGGATGTCATCATAAGTTTTACAGTATATTTTTTCTAAAATCTGCTCCAGAATATAGTTGCAATATTCAAATTTTCAATAATCAGTATATATGGTTTTGGAAGTCGTCTTGAAATCATTCACTTTCTTTTCGTTGGCTGCCTGCGCAACCATATTTCCAGTAAGAATTTTGGCGAAAGAAGCAATTTTGAAGATTCAGTTTTATGAATATTATTTTACTTCCTTACTGAGTTTGCCGTAAGATGTAATAAATTTCTGATTATTGCTTACGAAACAAGCACTGGTCGCGATGTCAGCATATTTTTAGTAATGAACTCTGATAAAAAAATCTTTTTGGGATAAATTTGTCAAAAAGAAAATCTGCTGATGAAGAGCAATGCGTTTCAATTGTATTTTTATCTATTAGTTAATCAATATTATGATAAAAAGATGGAGCAGGAAAACTTTGTGTGGCCGAACACACACGCATTCATCTGAAATTATAAAATTTATTGCTAGTACTGATTAAATAAAATAGTACGAGTAATTACAAATTGGTATTATATTATGTCTTACGCAATTAAGCTGGTGTTTTCGATCTGTCGTCTAAAACTGTACTTAAAAAGTATTTGGAATCCAAACAACTTAATATATTATATGTAGAATTGTTAGCTTTGATTTTAATGAATTTTAAGGATTTCTAATGCTTTATCAGTAGATGAATATGATTTTAAAAAAAATTAAGTCAGCTCAAAACAACAATTCTTCCCTCCTCCACCTTTAATCCATATGTACATCTTTTTTGATATCGACGGCAGTTGCTATAACTTACTGCGTCGGACCTGATATTCACACTTTGCCTTCTCGTGAAATTTATATTTTGCATTGCAGAAATATTTTTATTCTTTTTACTGGATAAATCACTAACATTTGTTGATATAACGGCTCAAAAATTACGAGAGGAAACTCTTTCAAAATATAGGTATGCTTTTCATTTCATCAGGACTCGGTTTTATATAATTCTTACCAGATGAAGGATCTTGGACATTGACTTCTTAATGCAGCCCTTCTTCATTTTCTCAATAATCTAAATTACGATGCAATTGTTGAATAAAGTGCGATTTTTTAATATTCCTGATGTAAAGTTTCTATAGTATATAGGTATTCCCTTTTCGTATCAAAAAATACCTTTTTAGGCTCATTTCAGGAATAACTTTGTGACTAATTTTGAAAAGTAACCACCTAAATTAATAATTATGAAAAAATATTTTTTATTTATAATATTTTACGTTACCTACTTTGCTTTTTCACAGCAATATCATCCGCTAACTCCTCAGGAAGGTGAAAAACGATTGCTTCCTCAGTTTGGATTTATGATTTATACACCTATCCAAAATATCACACTTGATGAAGTGAAAAAACAAAGAAAAGCTCATTTAGAAAAGCCTTGGCCAGAACTTAGAAACACCGATAGCGTTGAAGTTTTCCATACCAAAATTCCGGGACTTAATGGTAAAGATCCTGAGATTCCCGTAACAATCTACAAGCCTAAAAACACTAAAAACCTTCCGGTGTTTCTTTGGTTTCACGGTGGTGGTTTCATCTATGGAACGCCAAAGTGGGATCATCAGAGATGTGCTGATTATGCGCAGAAAGGAAATGTTGTCGTTATCAATGTAGACTACCGTCTTGCCCCCGAAGATCCTTTTCCTGCGGCATTAAATGATTCTTATGCTGTACTGTTGTGGACAAGCAAAAATGCAGAAAGTATTGGTGCTAACCCAAAATTGATAGCGGTTGGAGGTTCCAGTGCAGGTGCCGGTCTGGCAGGAACCCTTGCACAATATGCCAGAGATAAAAAAGGCCCTAAAATAAGTCTAGAAGTCTTAGAGATCCTGCCCGGCGATTTCCGTACAGATTACCCTTCTGCTGTCGAGTTGAAAAGAGTTCCTGGACTTAAAAGCGAGGACTTTCCAGTAATGGAGAAGTTCTACATTGGAAAAAATGGAAATTCAAAAGAAAGGTATGTGATGCCTGGAAATATAGAAGATGTTTCCGGCCTTCCGCCTACGGTGATATTTGTTGCTGGCACCGACCCTTTGCGAGATAGCGGGATTGCCTACGCAGACCGTCTTATAAAAGCAGGGAATCTTACAGAACTACACGTCTTTGCTGGGTATGCCCACGGAATGCCTTTGCCACAAAGTATGGACATTACCCTAAGATTAATGAAACAGTTTCTTAAATAAATGGTAAATGGTTCATTCAAAAATCTCATTTTTAATTTTATTAATAGTTTCTGTAATTGTATTTTCCCAATCCAAAGATTGGGAAAATCCTTCTTATGTAGAAAAAGGTAAAGAAAAGCCCCATTCCACTTTTATTTTATTTGATAATGAAAAAGATGCACTTTCTCAGGATTTTTCCAAATCAAAAGATATTTTATCATTAAACGGAATATGGGATTTTAAATTTTTCCCTAATTATAAAGATGCAGAATTAGATTTTTCAAAGCCAATCGAGGTCAAATGGAATCAAATTCCCGTTCCATCAAACTGGGAGTTACAGGGCTTTGGTATTCCTATATACACAAATATAGCTTACCCATTTCCAAAAAATCCCCCTTTCGTAGGCGATGCCAATCCTGTCGGGATATACCGCACTATTTTTGACAGGTCCTTCGCAAATGGACAGACGATCCTTCATTTCGGCTCCATTTCAGGATGTGCATTTGTCTGGCTGAACGGCCAAAAAATCGGAATGACAAAAAACTCAAAAACACCGGCAGAATTTAATATTACGCCCTATCTGAGAGATAAAGACAATGAACTTATTGTAAAGGTTTTCAGATGGAGTGATGGTAGCTATCTTGAAGATCAGGACTTCTGGAGGCTCAGCGGAATTGAACGGGATGTCTATCTTTATAAGCTTCCTGATGTAGCAGTCTGGGATTATTTTGTAAAAACCGATTTGGACCGTCAATATAAGAATGCTGAGTTCACTGTTGATATTGATATCAGGAATTTTAAAAAGACAAAAGGTGAATTTTCTGAAATTAAGATAAAACTTCTTGATAAAAATGGCAAGAAAGTCAATTCTCAAGCTAAAAGGGTTGAATTTGTAGACAGCCTAGGTGTGGTCTTGTTTCAATCAAACATAAAAAATCCAGAAAAGTGGACTGCTGAAACGCCCAACTTGTACACACTTTTAATAACCTTAAAAACCGGAAATTCGGAAAAGTATATTGCTGAAAAAATAGGTTTTCGGAAAATTGAAATCAAAAATGGACAACTTCAGTTAAACGGAAAGACCATAAAAGTACACGGTGTCAACAGGCACGAACACGATCCCGAAACAGGACATACTACCTCCAAAGAATTAATGCTGAAAGATATTCTGCTGATGAAACAGTTTAATGTCAATGCGGTCAGGCTCTCGCACTATCCAAATGATCCTCTGTTTTATAAACTTTGCGATGAATATGGGCTCTATCTCGTAGACGAAGCCAATATAGAATCGCACGGAATGGGCGATGCCAATACACCTGAACTGGATACGATACATCATCCTGCATATCTTCCCGAATGGAGGAAGACACACATCGACCGTACGGAAAGGATGATCAAAAGAGATAAAAACCACCCTTCCGTAATTATATGGTCTTTAGGGAATGAATGCGGTAACGGACCAGTTTTTCACGATACTTATAAAATGGTAAAAGCGTATGATCGCAGCAGGCCCATTATGTTTGAACAGGCAAAAGAGGATTGGAATACAGATATTATAGCCCCGATGTATCCGTCAATAGATGAGATGAAAAATTTCGCTAAAAGGAAAAACCAAAACCGACCTTACATAATGTGTGAATATTCACATTCTATGGGAAACAGCAATGGTAATTTCCGTAATTACTTTGATGTTATCAATTCTTCAAAATATATGCAGGGCGGTTTCATCTGGGACTGGGTAGATCAGGGATTGAAGGCTAAAGATTCAAATGATCAAACATTTTATGCTTATGGCGGAGATTTGGGGAGTTTCTTATATTACAATGACGAAAATGGTGTTGGAGATGGGATTTTAAGCGCGGACCGAACGCCTGATCCTGGTGCTTATGAGGTGCGGAAAGTTTATCAGTACATCAAATTTTCAGAAATAAATATCAAGGAAGGAAGCTTTCAGATACGAAATGAATATGATTTTATAAATCTTGATACATTTGATTTTTTATGGGAAATTTTTGAAGATGGAAAATTAATTAAGAAAGGAAAATTTAATCTAAGTCTCCGGCCGTCAGAGACCCAAAATATAAAAATTCAGTATCCGACCTTTGATCCTGAAAAAGAGTATTTTATCAATTTTAAAGCAGGTACTAAGAAAGGTTGGAGTCTATTAAAAAAGGGGACCGAACTGGCTTGGGAACAGTTTAAAATTTCAGGCGACTATTTGAAAAATAAATCTAAAAATAAAGGTCAGCTCCACGTTTCAGATAGTGGACAAGAAATTCGCTTTTCTTCAGGAGCTGTTAAAGGTGTTTTCAATAAAAACAAAGCAGAATTTACGTCTTATTCCAACAAATATCTTGATCTGGCCAATGTGCCTAAGCCTTACTTCTGGCGCGCACCAACGGATAATGATTTTGGAAATAAGATGCCTTCTAAATTAGGTTTCTGGAGAAATGCTCACAATGATCTAAAATTGGAAAAAGCAGAGGTGTTTCCTCAGAATAAAGATGGTCTCATCATAATTTGCACTTATTCGCTTAACAGTATTTTTTATCAGTGCATATATTCCATCCACAATGACGGAAGCATCGAAATAAAATTTTTGATAAAAAATCAAACCCAGACGCCGGAAATTCCCCGGTTTGGAAGCCGGATGATTCTTCCGGAAAGGTTTCACAATTTAAGGTATTACGGTAAAGGACCTTATGAAAATTATCAGGACAGAAATGAGGCCTCTTTTGTCGGTATTTATGATGATGTGACCGAAAATCAATATTATAAAGGTTATATTCGACCACAGGAAAGCGGCAATAAGACCGAAACGAGATGGGTAGAACTGCTGGACGATGCCGGACACGGAATTTCTGTTCAGGGTTTACAGCAACTTAACTTCACCGCAATCAATCACAGTGCAGAAGATCTTGATCCTGGTTATACAAAGAAACAACAGCATCCTACAGAGCTGCCGATAAGAAAGCATATTTTTCTTAATATCGACCTCGGGCAAAGGGGCGTTGGCGGAGATGACAGTTGGAAAACACTGCCCCATGAGAAATACCGGTTAACTGCAAATGATTATGAATTTTCGTACATTTTAAAACTTAAATAAATACAAGACCTACAAAAATCCTTTTTTTTTATCTTTTTCAATTGGTCAATCTTATCAGATCTTTTACATAATGATTCAGTCAACTTTCTAATTTTTGTTGAAATCAAAACATCACCTTTCAGGGAAATTCCAATTAAAATTTATTAAAATCGGTAAGTAAACCGTTCTTCATATAGGAATTGGGAAAAAAAAGAGGCGATATTTCTGGGATTTAATCACGACATATCGATATATCTACAACAGAATAAAAAACCCTATATCCTCTGATGATCCCCAAACCAACCACGAATCTATAATTTTGAAAAGATACTTTTATAAGTTCCGATAAGGGATTTAAAAATAATTTAAATGATATTTGTCATATATTAAAATTTAATTAACTTTCCTACATCATTAACTTACCTTTTTATGGAACTACTTCTTCCTTATCTAGACCCCGAAGGATTTAAACAGAGTTTGGTTCAAGATTACAGATTCTGTGAAAAGGATTTTCTGAACTCATCCATTCTGGAAATGCCTGAGGATTTGGGCAGTGGAAAGTTGATCCTTTTCAGTAAAAGGAATTTTCATTTTTTCCGTGGCCAATGGAACTTCAATGAAGAAACTATTTTTCATTCCCCAAACAAAGTGGGAGATAACGGTATGATGGATTTTCGAATCAATACAGACGGCAAGATCAGCAGTAATTTTATCGATGGTACAAAAGAGTTTGAACATAATACTACGGATATTGATGGCATGAGGATTTTCGTGCCAAAAAACCTTTTTCCCCAAGATAATGGTTCATTGAGAGCAAAATTGGAAAATGCACAGCGTAACTACCTTAGTCAAGAGAAGCTAAAAACTATTTTTGAGACACCATTTGACGATTCTTCCTGCAGTATTCTTCTGGAAAGCAGAATTCTTGAATTTTTAAGCTATTGGATTTACTATCTACTTTCTGAAGAAAAAATATTTGAGCATAGGAAAGCATTTGATGATAAAATAAAATTGGCAAAAGATTTTGTCGATAATAATGCATTCCGCGATCTTTCAATTAATGAGATCAGCCGCTACTGCGGTCTCAATAATTGTGACCTTAAAAAAGGGTTCAAAGACTTTACCACTTTGCCGATCCGACAGTATATTATAAAAACAAGAATGGAAACTGCCAGATCACTGCTGATGGAGACCGAGAGTCCGGTAGGGGAGATCAGCGAATTTATCGGATACAACAACCGCGGACACTTTTCGCAACTTTACCTGCGTTACTTTGGAAAATTGCCTTCCGAAGAACGTTATAAGGACTAATTACTTTTGAAAGAACTACGTAAAATATTGTCTCTAGATATTTTACATATTCTTATTTCACATACACTTCTGGAAAAATTTCTCTTTCGTCTCACGAAATTACTGTTTCGTTTCAAGTCCTTGTCTGCATATTGTTAATTTGGATTTAAGATTAATGTATATGAAAAGCCTTTGTTTAAAAGGAATATCTAATACATATTAAGTTAATATGAACAGAAAATATGATGAACCTATCAATTTTAGTGGAGCAAAGTGCAAAGAGAAATCCAGACAAGCCAGCCTTGAGTTCTGGTGATATGACTTTGAGCTACAGAACTTTTGACGAGAAAGTTTGCCAGACAGCAAATGCACTTAGAAAAATAAGCATTGGCTATGGTGACAATGTTGCGTTACTGTGCCCGAATATCCCAGACTTTACGGTTATATTTTTTGGAATATTAAAGACCGGAGCTACAGTGGTTCCGCTAAGTATTTTGCTGAAACCGGAAGAGATTGCCTACCATCTTTCTGATTCTGAGAGCAAGATGTTTATCTGTTTTGCAGGCACTCCGGAAATGCCGACGGGAAAATTCGGGAAAGAAGGATTTGACAGTGTAGAATCCTGCAGAGATTTTATCAGCATTGGAAATTTTGCCGGAGACATTCAGAATTTTAATGATTTGATTAAAGAAGAGAAAAAAAGCTTCGAATCTTATATGACATCATCAGAAGACACAGCCGTTATCATCTACACTTCAGGAACTACAGGAAAACCAAAAGGTGCAGAACTCTCTCATATCAATCTTTTTACCAATGCAGAAGCCAGCACAACAATTATTGCTTCATCAGAATTTGAAGCCCAGTTTGTTGTTTTGCCGCTATTTCACATTTTTGGCTTGACGGTAATGATGCTTGCGGGAATCAGGAAATCGCTTCATCTGATATTATTGCCAAAATTCGAAGCACAAACGGTTTACCAGCTTATTAAAGATTTTAATATCAAAATCTTTGCAGGCGTTCCGTCGATGTATTGGGCGCTTCTGAACGAAGAAGATAGCGAAGGAAACAGAGATATTATCAAAAATTTAAGGATTTGTATTTCCGGTGGTGCTTCACTTCCTGTAAAGATCATTGATGAATTTGAAGACCGTTTCGGCGTTCCGATTATTGAAGGTTATGGCATGTCGGAAGGTTCACCCGTGGTCACATTCAATCAGCTGGAAATCGGAAGAAAACCAGGTTCTATAGGAACACCAATCTGGGGAATTGATGTAAAAATTGTTGATGAGTATTCCAACGAGCTTCCTGTTGGCGAGAAAGGTGAACTCATTTACCGCGGTCCCAACGTCATGAAATCTTATTACAGAAAGCCTGAAGAAACTGAAGAAGTTCTAAAGAACGGTTGGCTATTTTCAGGAGATATTGCCGTGAAAGATGAGGACGGATTTTTCTTTATTGTTGACCGCAAAAAAGAAATGATTATCAGAGGCGGTATGAATGTCTATCCGCGGGAAGTGGAAGAAGTGATGATGAAGCACGCAGATATTTCCATGGTTGCCGTTGTCGGAATTGACGACGAAAAACTGGGGGAAGAAATCAAAGCATTTGTAGTAAAGAGAAAAAATCGTGACACTTCTGAAGAACAAATCAAAGAATGGACAAAGGAAAGAATTGCCAGATACAAATATCCAAGGTCTGTAGAATTCGTAGATGAACTGCCAATGAGCGCATCAGGAAAAATACTCAAAAAACTTTTAAAACAAAATCAAAATGAAATATTATAAAATTGGACTTCTTGCAGCTGGACTGTTGTTTTCAGGCTGTTCATCACATATTCAAAATTCACAGAGCAACACAAACGATTCTAAAAACCAAAAAGAAGAAAAATTTTCTAATGTAAAGTACGGCTCGTACGACAGGAATGTGATGGATGTATACCTTCCAGCTCACAGAAGTCCGAAAACTGCATTTCTTGTTAATATTCACGGCGGTGCCTGGACACAGGGAGATAAAAAATTTGACAATCAGCTTTCAGAATATCTTTTGTCGCAAGGCATTGCCGTTGCAAACCTCAATTACCGGTACGCCAATTTTACAGACACGCATCTTCCCGAGCTTTTGGAGGATATAGATAAAGTTGTAAAATATCTCTCTTCACATTCCAGAGAATGGAACACCAGAAGTACAGGTTTTTCAATTTCCGGAGGCAGTTCCGGCGCACACGTTTCGCTGATGTATGCCTATACAAAAAATCCTCAGATCAAAACCATCATAGAAAGATGTGGACCAGTGGATTTTACAGATGTGGAGACTTTAGAATACGTTAAAATGCTTAATCTTTTTGATGCAATTGATAAGATGTCCGGGAATAAAACAGAATGGAGGAGCGGCGGAGCTATTCCTGAAGCTTATACCAAAACAAGTCCGGTGAAATTTATAAACAACATCCCTACATTGATCATCCACGGAGAAAAAGATGAAGTAGTTCCCATTCAGCAGGCCTATATTTTAGAAAAAGCACTTAAAGCAAAAGGAGCAACACACAAACTGTTTGTTGTTCCGGGAGCAGGACATCAGATAGAAAAATTACCGCAAGATCAACAAACTGTATTTACCACTATGGCAGAGTGGCTAGAAAAATATGGAACAAATTAATTGTTAAAGAAATTAATACAAATATGAAAACAAATTTTATAAACGCAAAAATTACTATTGCAGTTCTTTTTCTGACTGCTTCTACAAGTATCGTGGCGCAGAAAAAAGTGGTCGATACCACTCAAACAAAAGATATCGATGAGATCATCGTAACTGGAGTTTTTGATAAGCGTACTAGAATGGATGCTCCCATTGCTATAACCGTTTTGAAAAGTGATCTCATTCAGCAGCAAGTGCCGAACAGTGCAGCGGATCTTTTAAAAAATGTTCCCGGCGTCTATGTCAACTCATCATTGGGAGAGATCCGAAATAACGTAAGTTCGAGGGGAATCAGTGCAGGTTCTGCGGACGGAACTTTTGCTTACGAGTATATCTCAATGCAGGAAGACGGTCTGCCGGTTACCAATACGACTTATTTTAATTATGGACCTGATTTTTTCTTGCGCGCGGATGCTACCATTGCGCAGATTGATGCAGTAAGAGGTGGACCGGCTTCAATTACTGCCGCCAACGCTCCTGGTGGTATATTCAACTACATTTCCAAGACAGGCGGTAACAAATTTGCCGGTGAGATCCGTGCAAAATATGGCGTTCAGGGTGCTGAAAATTCTGGATTTCACAGGATAGATGCAGATTTCGGAGGACCGTTAGGAAACAATTGGTTCTTTAATGTCGGAGGATTTTACCGTTATGATCTGGGAGCCAAATATCCGGGATATCCTTTCAATAATGGCGGACAAATAAAAGCAAACATCGTTAAAAAATATGATAAGGGAAGTGTGAAAATTTTCCTGAAATATCTTAATGATAAAAATGGATATGCGCAATTGGTACCGACAAGAAATTATACCGATCCGGAACCAGCAGAAGGTTTCAGCAGCAGTTCCTCTTTGTTGATTCCAAAATTGCAATACAATTCTCCGGATTTTATCCACGGCGGTAATATAGATTATAACTCAGGACGTTTGGTAAGTAATAAATACCGTTCTGTGGCACTCAACTGGGATCACAATCTTGGTGATGACTGGAAATTGTTTTTAGCAAGCAAATATTCTGACAATGATGTGGTGCAGAATAGTGTAGGGACTTCTTTTGTAACATCACTTAATGATTTTACTTCCTATTTTCTAATCGGTGGAATTGGAGTCGGGAATTATTCATTCAAAGATGCGCTTTCTGGACAGGAGTTGGCCAATGTATCTTCTGCTTTAGGTGCCGGTGGCTTACCTGTTTATCAAATCAATAAAAATATTTTGCCAAATCAGTCTATTCAGAATAATTCGTTTTTGATGTCAGCACTTAATTTTTATGAAAATAAAGTAAACGAATCGATGAACCAATTAACTATCAATAAAAAATGGAATAATATGAATTTTTCATTTGGGGGTTATTATGGTTTTTCTGATGTCTGGCGTTTTTCAGGTATTAATGGAATCGCTCTTACAACGATGGAAAATCGTCCAAGAATGATGACACTTTCTTTAACGGGAGTTACCACATTGGATTTTACAAAACCTGGCCTCTATCAATTGACAAATAGCGACGGCTTCGCACAGGCAGCAGGCAGTACAGGTGATCTGCTGGAGTTCAATTCGAAACAACAACAAGGCGCCGCGTTCTTTGGACACACGTGGGATATAACAGAAAACCTGACGCTGGATTGGGGAATTAGATATGAAAAGGTTTGGATAAAAGGTGACAACACAAGGACATACCTTGTTTCGGACAAAAAGGGAGGCGCCGATAGCAATATTTTCACAATGTATAATAACAATTCACTGTCAAAGCTGACCAATGTTTTGTATAGCAGGCAATTTGAAAATTTTTCATATTCCGCAGCAGTCAACTATAAATTCAGTAACAATGTGGCAGTCTATGCAAGATATTCCAAAGGCAGCAAAGCGCCGGACCTTGATGTGTTCTTCGCTGCAAACAGGTTGGAGACTATTGGCTTGCTGAATCCTCAATCAAGAAAAACACAACAAATAGAGATGGGTTTTAAGACCAAAACTTCGTACATAGACGCCTTTGTTACGCCGTTTTATAGTTTATTGAGTAATGTTCCTTACGGCTTTATGGCGGATGACGGAAAAGGTGGATTCTATACAACGCCGACATTATACAATGAAAACGAGACTTATGGTTTGGAAATGGAAACCAATATCAAACCGACTAATAATTTCAATATCAGGGCGGTTCTTACATTACAGGATCCAAAAGTTAAAAAAGGTTTTTTATGGAATACTGGAAAAGTTCCGGGTCCATCAGATGATACCACTTCCACTTATTCCGGAACAACAGTAGCTTACACTCCAAAAATTATAGCCAATGTAACCCCAAATCTTAAAGTTGGAAGAGCCTTTGGGTTTGTAACGTGGAATTATATGGGCAAAAGAGAGGGCAGTAACACAAATATTTACAAATTATCAGGTTTTTCACAGTTTGATTTGGGCGTTGGGTATAACCTTAATGAGAATATCAGCATGCTCGTTAACATTAATAATGTCCTTAATAAATACGGCGTTATGAGCTATCAAAGACCAGGAACGCTTCAGCAGCAGCTGGGCGGTTTCGAGAACTTTACCCAAGCAGAATATGACACAGCCGTAGCTAAAAACACGCCTTATTTCACGATTGCCATTCCGCCAACTTCAGGATATCTTACCGTGACCTATAAATTTTAATCAATGAAAATCTTATATTCTAAATTATTCTTTTTCTCATTATTTTCAATCCCATTTTCTGGCCAGCAATTACAATTGGGCAAAACTGCTGTGATTGATCTTGTAAAAAAAATGTCTGTGGAGGAGAAGGCAAAACTTATTGTAGGAACCGGAATGCCGGGTTGGGTAGGACTCACGAAACTTCCTGAACCTCCAAAGATGAAAGTTCCCGGAAGTGCAGGGAAAAATGCATTGTTTCCGCAGTATAATATCCCTGAAATCATTCTGGCAGACGGACCGGCCGGATTAAGGATCAGCCCAGACCGTATCAATGACAAAAAGAAATACTATGCAACTGCATTTCCTGTGGCTACTGCTCTTGCAAGCAGTTGGAATCCAGAGCTAGTGAAAAAAGTGGGCGCTGCGATCGGCAACGAAGTTAGAGAATATGGCGTGGATCTACTTCTTGCTCCGGGAATGAACATCCATCGGAATCTGCGCAACGGAAGAAACTTCGAATATTTTTCTGAAGATCCGCTCATTAGCGGAACGATGGCAGCGGCTTATGTAAACGGTGTGCAGCAAAATGGAGTAGGAGCTACCTTAAAGCATTTTGCCGCTAATAATCAGGAAGGCAACAGATTTGGTGTCAATGAGCATATTTCACAAAGAACATTGCGGGAAATCTACCTTAAGGGTTTCGAGATCGCTGTGAAAAAATCTCAACCATGGGCAATAATGACTGCCTACAACAAAATCAACGGTAAGTATGTTTCTGAAGATGAAAATCTTTTAACCCATATTTTAAGAGAGGAATGGAACTTCGATGGATTAGTAATGACAGACTGGTTCGGTGGTTACAAAAGTGAAGATGAAGTAAGGGCCAATAATGTTTCCGATGTTGCTGCGCAGATCAATGCAGGGAATGACTGGCTGATGCCAGGTACGCCACAACAAATTGATGCAGTAATAAAGCAAGCAAAATCTGGAAAACTGAAAAAATCTGCGATGGATGAAAGTGTTGAAAGAATCTTAAAGATCATTTTAAAATCTCCGGTTTTCAGGAATTATAAATACTCCAATAATCCTGATCTCAAAGCACACGCATTGATTGCCAAACAGGCTGCAGCAGAAAGTATGGTACTTCTTGAGAATAGAAATAAGACCCTTCCAATAAAATTACACAAGAAAAAAATTGCGCTTTTTGGTAACACATCTTATAATTTCATTTCGGGTGGTACAGGAAGCGGCGATGTAAACGAGGCTTATACCATTTCTCTGCTCGATGGACTTAAAAATTCTAACGCTGTTATAGACCTGCAATTGACAAAAAAATACCTACCGTATATCAAACTCGAAGACAGTTTACAAACCGACAGGAGAAAACGTGAAGGCGGATTGTCTAAATATATCAGAATCAAGGAAATGGATTTTTCTGATGAAGAGATCCAAAGGGCATCTGAAGAAAACGATATTGCCATTTTTACCATTGGAAGAAATACCGGAGAAACCGGCAACAGGCCTATTTCCGATTTCTATCTTGCAGAAGATGAGGCTACAATGATTGATAAGATCAGCCAAAAATTTCATCAGAAAAATAAGAAATTGATTATTATTATGAATGTCGGCGGCGTTATAGAAACGCTTTCCTGGAAAGATAAAGTTGATGCTGTTATACTCGCCTGGCAACCCGGACAGGAAGCTGGAGATGCGGTAGCAGAGATTATTTCCGGCAAAGTAAATCCATCGGGCAAATTGGCGACAACTTTTCCGATGGATTACAAAGATGTGCCTTCTTCAAAAAGTTTCCCCGGTATTCCTGTTGAAAAACCTTTGGACTCATTTTATAATGAAGGAATCTATGTTGGTTACCGCTATTATGATACTTTTAAAGTTTCGGTTTCATATTCTTTTGGGTTTGGATTGTCCTATTCGGATTTTAGTTTTTCTGATTTGCAAGTTGAAAATAATGAATCCGAAAAAGTTTTGAAATTAAGTTTCGTAATAACCAATAACGGAAAAGTAAGCGGAAAAGAAGTCGGTCAAATTTACATTCACGCTCCTCATCAGAAACTAGAAAAACCCGATCAGGAATTAAAATCTTTTGTTAAAACGGAAGAGCTACAACCAGGAAAATCTCAGGATTTTTCATTGAGCATTCCTTACTATGATTTCTCGTCTTATAATTCTTTAACTTTTTCCTGGGAATTGGAAGCAGGAACTTATGAAGTACGCTTGGGAAATTCTTCTAAGAATATACTTCACAAACAGATATTTACGATTTCAAAAGATATGATGATTCTAAAAACACAAGACCTGATGAAGCCGGATATAAAATTTGAAGAATTAAAACCTTAATAATATGAAAAAATTTATCAATATATTCTTTGCTGTTTTGTTGTGCATCATTTTATTACTCTTGACGATACCTACAATCAGTATTTTTCTGAAAACACCAATGATGCTGAGTGGTTACAGCAGTTTGTTTGTTTCGCAATTCAATTCTCGGTTTGTGTTTTTTGGATTAGTTTTACTTTTTGTTTGCTTTATATTTTTCACATTCGGAAAATATGTTCGTGGATTATTAAAATTTAATCTTATGTTATCGATTCTGTTTTTTGCAGGACAGATAGCATTTCTGATAGTAATGCTATCTACAGCTAAAAAATATAAAACCGAAGTTTCTTTTTTTCGAGGATTGAAAAGCTACGAAAAAACCTTGAAATCGAATGAAACCTATTCTTACCTTACAATTTATAACGAAAAGCAATTATTAGATGTGTTCCGTCCAAAAATCAAATCTTTAAAACCGTCAATCCCTGTTATTCTGGTTCACGGTGGCGGTTTCATAGAAGGCAACAGAACGCAGGTTGGGTATGCTGCACAATGGTTTACCGATCTTGGTTACACGGTTTTTGCTATTGATTATCCTTTAGGGAAAGACAACCGTCATACCTGGGAAACTGCAGTTAATTCGGTGGTGACGGCAATGAGGTTTGTATCAGAAAATTCAGCAAAATTCAATGTCGATCCAGATAAAATGGTCTTGGCGGGTGGTTCGGCAGGAGCCGCGCTGGTAATGCAGGCAGATCTGGGGATACGAAATGCTTATGCAAAATCATACGATTCAGTTCAGCCAAAAGTTCCGTCAGGTGTTATTGCTATTTATCCTCCAGTCAGCCTTTCCGAACTTTGGAAGAAGATGGAAGAAGAAAAAACAATCGACCTTCGGGACGCTGCCAGAAAATATATTGGCGGTTCTCCTTCAGAATTTCCGCAGCGTTTTGCACAGTTGAACTTGATAGATCAGCTTTCCAAAGGAATTTCACCTACACTAATCGTTGCCGGTGAAGTTGATCACGTTGTGAATGTGGAATCGACAAGAACATTTGTGAAAAAGTCTAAGGAACTGAATCTTCCAGTCTCATACGTTGAGATCCCTTACGGAGAACACGTTTTTGATGCCAATTCCAACTCTATTTCAGGACAGATAGAATGGGGCAAAATCGGAGAATTTCTGAAAATTAATGATTTGGAAAACAAATGAAAAATAAAATCATATTCTAAAAGCTTACAGGCTAACTGTCGGCTAGAATTAAAAAGAAAAACTCTAAAATACTATGGATAAGTAGTTTAGAGTTTTTTATAGTGACCTCGACTGGATTCAAACCAGTAACCTTCTGAGCCGTAATCAGATGCGCTATTCAGTTGCGCCACGAGGCCTTGTTTAAAGGTTTGCAAATATAGTACTTTTTTGCTTTCTTTGGAAGATGAAACGCTTTTTTTTACTCTTAATTTTATTTCTTTTTTCAATTTCCTGCAAAAAAGAAAATACTCAGAAATCAAATGACAACATAACCATCTCATCACGAGTCAATTATATTGAAAACGGAGAAACTTTGACTTTAACGTCAGGAAAATTCAAAAATGTAATTCCCAGCAAAAATTTGCCTTTCAAAAAAGCAATGCTTCTCAATTCAAGCCTCATTGGTTATTTTTCTGAGCTCAAAATCGAAAATAAAATCACCGGCGTTTCCAGTCCCGAATATATTTTCTCAGACAAAATCCACCAATTAATCAAAGAAGATAAAATCCTCAACATCGGAAACGAACAGAAATACGATATCGAAAAAATCTTTTCGAATAAGCCCGACGTCATCTTTACCAACTACGTCCCAAACTTTGCCAACACCTACGAAATCCTGAAAAGCAACGGCATCGAACTGATTTTCCTCGATGAATTTCTGGAGCAAAATGCGCTGTCAAAATCAAAATATATCCTGCTGTTCGGAAAACTCTTCGGAAAAGAAAAAGAAGCGAAGAATATCTATCAGAAAATCGAACAGAATTATAAAAAAATTCAGGCTTTAGGCAAAAAAGCCAACTCAAATGCCCTCGTACTCTGCAACGAGATGTACGGCAGCCAGTGGTTTTTACCGGGCGGAAAATCTGCAGCGGCACAAATGATCGCTGACGCCGGTGGCCGTTATATCCTGAAAGAGAATCAGGAAACCAACTCAGTTCCGCTCAGTTTTGAAGAGGTTTTCATAAAAGCAAAAAAAGCAAACTACTGGATCAATATAAGTCCGCACAGAAACAAAAAAGAACTCCTGACGATGAATCCCAACTACGCCAAAATGGATGTCTACAATACCGGAAAATTATATATGATCAACAACCGCGAGAATGATCAGGCCAATGATTACTTCGAAAGCGGCGTTGTCCGTTGCGACGTGGTTTTGAGAGATTATTTCAAGATTTTTCATCCGGAAGACGTAACTTTCCGGTCAGAACCGCTGGTTTATCTTAAAGAACTGAAATAATGCAGGAAAATAACTACAAAGTCGATTTTTTCATCGGAATCATTCTCATCGTCGGACTATTCATCGGACAGTCATTTGCTTACGCTCTCGGTCTTGGGCTTTCAGCGTTACTGGATACAGATGTCAGTGAGACAGGCGGTTTCACGATATTCATGTACGCTGCAACGATGCTGACACCTGTCTTATTCTACGACCTTCTGGTGGTGCGAAAATCAAAACAGAAGCTCAATTTCAACTTCTCATGCAAACCTTTTCGTATTTACCTATTAATATTCCCAATGATGTTTGGGATGATGCTCATCGCCGATTACACCACACAGCTCATTCCCACGACAGGCGGCATTTTGGGCGAGATCTACAAACTCTACAATTCAGAATTCGAGAAACTGCTGCGCGATCCTGTTGCACTCATTATAATGACCGTCATCCTGGCGCCGCTTCTGGAAGAAATACTTTTCCGGGGCATTATAATGAAAGGAATGATCAACAACCAGGTGAGGCCTGTCACTGCAATCCTTGTTTCCGCGCTCATTTTTGGCGCCGTCCACTTCAATCCGTGGCAATTTGCAGGCGCATTCCTTCTCGGTTTGGTATTAGGTTTGGTGTACTACAAAACAAAATCTCTGCTGATGCCCATATTGCTGCACGCCTTCAACAACTTACTCTCAGCATCGATGATGATGTACTCGGATTCAGAAACATTTTCCGGATTATTCAACATCAACAAAGAAATTCTGCTTGTCGCCGGCGTGGTAATTTTCGCAATTCCGTTTTATTTTTTCGCCATCCACAAGAATATTATTTATAAAGATTAAAACTATGGCAGCTTTATCCGTCTTCCGCTCCCAATCTTTTTTGCAGACCGTTTCCACTACAATAGAACACGAAGCCACGCAAAAAAGGATTTCCGCTCAAGCCGGGCTGCGCTTCGCAAAGATCAATATCTGTCCCTCATTCAAATTTGTAAAAGTGTAAACTTTAACAGTAATCATTCACCGCTCATCAATTATCATTTATCTCTTATCATTTATAAAAACATATGCAAATTCTAATCGCCACCCATAACCTCCACAAAAAGGAAGAGATTCAGCAGATTCTCGGCCCGGAATTTATCATCACCACACTCACAGACTACGACATCAATGAAGAAATCGTCGAGGACGGCAACACATTCCAGGAAAATGCCCTCATCAAAGCAAAATACTGCTTCGAAAAAACCGGAAAAGCAAGCGTTGGCGACGATAGCGGACTGGTGGTAGAAGCTTTGGACGGACGGCCCGGGATCTATTCCGCGCGCTACGCCGGAAACCACAACTTCAAGAAAAATATCGAAAAAGTCCTGGAGGAACTCAAAGACCAGCCAAACCGACGCGCTTATTTCATCACCGTTTTATGTTTTAAAGACGAAGACGGCGAACATTATTTTGAAGGCCGCGTTTACGGCAATATCACCACCGAAGTTTTTGGAGAAGACGGTTTCGGGTACGATCCCATTTTTGTACCGGACGATCATAATCTTACCTTCGCAGAAATGATGCCTGAAGAAAAAAATAAAATCAGTCACAGAAGTGCCGCTTTGAAAAAATTCTTAGAATTCCTCAATTCCAAAGGGGGTCTATTGTAATTTTTGTGATGTTTTCGTACATTTACCCTTTTAATTTTCAATACAACCAAGAAAATTGAGTACATATCTTACCATTTTGGGATTCAACTCCGCAATTCCGACCATCAATTCCTCTCCAACTTCACAGTTTCTGGAGATGGAAGAACGTCATTTCCTCATCGACTGTGGCGAAGGAACGCAGGTGCAGATGCGCAGGGCAAAAGTGCGGTTTTCTAAGATTAATAACATTTTCATATCCCACCTTCATGGCGACCATTGTTTTGGTTTGCCGGGTTTGGTCGCTTCTTTCCGTCTCCTGGGCAGGAAGACCCCATTGAATATTTACGGCCCCAAAGGCATCAAAAATATGATGGATACTATTTTTGAAATCACAGAAACGTATAAAGGTTTTGAAGTGATCTATCACGAACTGGAAGGCAGAGAATCCGTCAAAATATACGAAGACAAAAGGGTAGAAGTCTTCACGATTCCGCTCAATCACAGGATTTATTGCAACGGTTATCTCTTCAAAGAAAAACCGAAAGAACGCCATCTTAATATGAAAGAAATCTCAAAATACAAGGATATAGAGATTTGCGACTTTCAGAATCTGAGATTGGGAAAAGACTTCGTTCGCGACGACGGAACTGTCATTAATAATGCATTATTGACGACAGATCCGCAAGCTTCTGTATCCTACGCATTCTGCAGCGATACAAAATACAAAGAAGACATTATCCCGATCATCGAAAAAGTGGATGTACTTTACCACGAATCTACTTTTCTCAGCAATCTGAAAGAAATGGCTGATTACACCGGACATTCCACAGCATTGGAAGCCGCAACGATTGCCAAAAAAGCACAGGTTGGCAAACTTATTTTAGGACATTTCTCAAACCGCTACAGTGACTTGAGCGTAATGACCGACGAAGCAAGACAGATGTTCCCAAATAGTTTTCTGCCTAAGGCTCTGGAAACGGTGAAAGTTGGGTAGGATATTGCTAAATTATATCTTCAATTCTAATTTCATCTTTAGTAATAATAAAACAATCAAATCCGGCTGTTTGTTTAAAAGTGTAGAATTTATTTTTCGCAGATTTTAATTCTTCTAATGAATCTGATGAAATGTAATTTTTCATTTTCTCAAAATATAGATTGTGTTTTTCAGAAAATGTCTTAAAATTATCATCAATTTCGACTGAATTAAAAATATTCACGAAATCAAATTGTGAGAACTCCTGCCAAATAACATTGTCAAATATCATTTTTTTTGTTGGCTTTGAAACTTCGTATATATTAATTCCAAATTCAAGAATTGTTTTCCTGTCTTGAAAAATCTACATTTAGATTACAAACAAACAAATCTCCCAATTCTTTAATTATTTCATCCTTTTTCATCTTATAATTTTATTTTTCAAACCACATCAATACTCACAATACAAACTGCCAGCGAAATACAAAGCAAAGCCGCAAAGAAAAGAATATCAGCAATATTTTCCAATTTGTCTGACGTTTTCTCCTTGTTCGTTCTGATGGCAAGAAAAGACAAAGTGCAGCTCAAAGTCAGGCAGAAAATCGCTCCAACGGTAAATTCATCCAAATAGGTGTGATGGCTGAACTTTGTAATTTTCAGAGATGTAATGATCACCAGACAAAATCCCAGAAGATTGGTGGAAGCATTCAGAATATGTGGCGCAGTTTTTTTCATTAGTCCAAATTGATGATTCAAAAATATTCATAAATTACATTGAAAAAATATAATTGATGAACTTTTCTACTTTATAAAATTATCTTACTTTTACTAAAATATCAAATCAATAAAAAATTCAGGAAAAAATTTTATATTTGTCAAAATTGAAAGTTATGCAAACAACCTATATAGAAACTCAGCAAATCTCATTTCAGGATTTTAAAAACAGCATTCTGGACGACTACCGTTTAGGCAGAATCTCCCGCGAGATGTCGTATTTGGGAAGACGAGAAGTCCTTACTGGTAAAGCAAAATTCGGGATTTTCGGCGACGGAAAAGAGTTGCCGCAGCTGGCAATGGCCAAGGTATTCAGAGATGGTGATTTCCGCTCTGGCTATTACCGTGACCAGACTTTTGCATTGGCAATAGACGCTGTTTCTGTAGAGAGTTTCTTTGCGCAACTGTATGCAGACACAAGTGTGGAAAGAGAACCTGCATCTGCCGGCCGACAAATGAACGGGCATTACGCCACAAGAAGTTTGAACGCGGACGGAAGCTGGAAAAATTTAACTGAGCAGAAAAATATCTCTTCTGACATCTCACCAACGGCCGGGCAAATGCCAAGATTGTTGGGATTGGCTCAGGCTTCTAAAATCTATAAATCTGTAAAATTCGAAGGTTCTGAGAAGTTCTCAAAAGACGGAAACGAAGTAGCATTCGGCACCATTGGCGACGCATCGACGGCTGAAGGTCATTTTTGGGAAACCCTGAACGCTGCCTGCGCATTGCAGGTGCCGATGATTGTTTCGATTTGGGATGACGGTTACGGGATTTCTGTTCCGACTCAAAACCAAAGGGCAAAAGCGGATATTTCTGAAATGCTTTCCGGTTTCCAAAGAAAAGCGGACGAAAAGCAAGGTTGCGAAATCATCCAGGTAAAAGCCTGGGATTATCCTGCGTTGATGGAAGCCTATGCGAAAGCTGAGCACTTTGCAAGATATGAAAGTGTTCCTGTTGTGATTCACGTGACTGAAGTGACGCAGCCACAAGGGCATTCAACTTCCGGATCGCACGAGCGTTACAAAAATCAGGAAAGACTGACTTGGGAAACCCAATTTGACGGAATGGTAAAATTCCGCGAATGGATCCTGGATTACAGTATAGAAATTGAAGGGAACGAAGAATATCTCGCGTCTGTCGAAGAATTGGAAATCATAGATTCTGAGGCTAAAAAGCTGGTAAAAGATGGTCAGAAAAAAGCCTGGGAATCCTACCAAAAAACGATTTCAGATTTGAACAATGAGGTTTTGCCTTTTGTAGAAGGACTTAAAAATCAAAACGATGGAATTATCCAATTAATTGAAAACTTCAATAAAATTATTTCAAAAAGCAAACGTGACATTTTCCATTTGGTAAGACAGTCTTTGTTGATGACGAGAACGCAAAACTCAGCTGAAAGAAATGCTCTGAAATCAAAATATGAAGCAATCTTCAAAATTGAAAAAGACAATTATTCGTCCCATTTATATTCTCAATCTGAATGGAAAGCAACGAATGTAAAAGAGATAAAACCAGTCTACTCTGATGCTTCGGAAGAAGTTGACGGTAGAGTTGTGGTGCGAAATAACTTCGATAAAATCTTTGAAAAATATCCTCAGGCTTTGGTTTTTGGAGAAGATGCAGGAAATATCGGCGACGTAAATCAAGGTTTGGAAGGCCTTCAGGAAAAATATGGCGACGTCAGAATTGCCGATACGGGAATCCGTGAGGCAACCATTCTTGGACAGGGAATCGGAATGGCGATGCGCGGTTTAAAACCTATTGCTGAAATTCAATATTTAGATTACATTTTGTACTGTTTGCAAGGAATGAGCGACGATCTGGCAACGGTCCAATACAGAACAAAAGGCGGCCAAAAAGCGCCTGTTATTATCCGAACGAGAGGGCACAGGCTGGAAGGTGTGTGGCATTCAGGATCGCCGATGGCCGGTATTCTTAATCTTTCAAAAGGAATCAATATTCTTGTACCAAGAAGCTTAACAATAGCTGCAGGTTTTTATAATACTATGCTTCAAAGTGATGAGCCAGCTGTGATTGTTGAATGCCTGAACGGCTACAGACTGAAAGAAAACCAACCGGATAACATCGGTGAATTCACGATTCCAATAGGGAAAATTGAAGTCACAAAAGAAGGAAAAGATGTCACTTTGGTAACTTATGGTTCCACCTGGAGAATAGTAACTGAAGCAGCAAATGAGTTGGAAAAATTAGGAATTTCGGCAGAAGTAATTGATGTTCAGTCTCTAATCCCTTTTGATCTAAGCCATGAAATTGCAGAAAGTGTAAAGAAAACCAGCAGACTGGTAGTGATTGATGAGGATGTAGAAGGTGGAACTTCCGCCTTTATCCTTCAGCAGATTTTGGAAAAACAGAAAGCCTTTAAATATATGGATTCTGAACCTTTGACAATCTCTGCAGAAAATCACAGACCAGCCTATGCAAGTGACGGAGATTATTTCAGCAAGCCATCTACAGACGATATGGTTGAAAAAATATATGCTATGTTCACTGAAATAAACCCGCAGAAATATCCTGCGATTTATTAAATTAAGCGTTTAAAACAGACCTAAAAAACCTTTTGAAGATTCAATTTTCAGAAGGTTATTTTTTTGTAGATCTTCGACGAAGGATTCTTCGTTGTGATCTCGGATGACGATGTTTTCAAATGTCAGTTTGCGGTACGCATAGCCCTCCATAAATTCCCGGTTATCTTTCCAATCCATTAGATCCGACTTTCTCATCCAACTAATAAATTGAGAATGCGAATCTGTACGAAAACTCTTATTCCTTTTTATTAATGTATACGTCATTGCAAAACTTTGAGCAAAACTAATAAAAATAACGGATTATTATTATTAAAAAAACAACAATAATTATTTTCAATATATTTTGAAAGTTCAATAATATTAATTATATTTGTATAAGAATAAATTATAAAAAATGAAACTTGATGAAGCTAAAGAAAAATACATCCAGACCTGGGGAACATTTGCCACAAGTTGGGGAATCAACCGGACAATGGCGCAGGTCCACGCTTTACTTCTAGCAGAGGGAAAAGCATTATCAACGGATGAAGTGATGGAGATGCTGCAAATTTCAAGAGGAAATGCCAACATGAATCTGCGGGCACTGATGGATTGGGGAATTGTAAAAAAAGAATTTATAAAAGGAGATAGAAAAGAGTATTTCATTGCAGAAAAAGATGTCTGGTTTCTTTTTAAACAGATTACAAAAGAACGAAGAAAACGAGAGATAGAGCCAGTCGTAGCCTTTCTTGAAGAACTGAAAAATGTCGAAGATGATTCAGATGAAGCTAAAGAATTTATAAAACTGATGGACGATTTTGGAAATGTGACCAACAAAATCAATAACATTATGGATCTAGCGATAAAGAGCGACGACCATTGGCTTGTTGGCAAGATTACCAATTTGTTAAAGTAGAAAGGAAATGATTTTCCTTTTTTATTTCAATTTAAGTTTCATAAATTTCTGAAAATATAAAAATTACAAAATGAATATTTTACTTTCATATTTGATTTATTTTCTGATCACAGTTCCAATCATTTTTTATGTAGGATGGAAGTGCTTTACTGTAGGAAAAATATATTTATTGAACGTGTTGACTGATATCACTATCTGTAGTTCAATCAACCGAATTTTGTTGATTGGTTATTATCTGATGAATATCGGCTACGTTACATTTTCTCTTTCAGAAGGTTTGGACATCGAAACATCAGAATTATTTATCGCTTCAATTTTAACAAAACTCTCAAAAACTCTTTTACTAATCGCAATCATGCATTACATCAATATTTTTCTACTTGTTAAATTTCGAAAACAAATTATATTAACTTTTAAATCCTAAAATTATGACTGCTACTTACAATCTTTCAGCCTACGCTATCTATCTGCCAATCGTTTTGACACTGACAGTGGTTGTTTCCGAACTGCTTTTCCGCAATTCAAAAGTATTTATGATGGACATTTTTCATCAGAAATCTGATATTGCTTTAGCTACCAATTCATTGTTCAAAGTCGGATTTTACCTTTTGAACATTGGTTTTGCACTTTTAATAATTGAATTCAGTCAATTGATAACCGGAGAATCTTTGGTTGTTGGTTTGAGTAAAAAAGTAGGAGGATTTTCAATTTATTTGGGATTAATGCTGCTTTTCAACCTGTTACTTTTTATGAAAGGACGCAAAAAATCACACGAAAAAATCCTATTTACAAATTCAAAAAATGAAGAATCTACTATTTAAAATCATAATGTTCTTTCTTTTCAGAAATAATAAAAGAACAAGAGCCGATTTTCTAAATCTTTAAATGACGCAAAATGAAAAATTTCATCAAATATGATCTATATCTGCAACTGTTGATTTATTTTATCCCTTTGCTTTGGTCCAGCTTAAGTTCCAATTTCACAGGCAATTTTGCACTCAATTTATTTTTCATAGGTTTCTCACAGTCTTTCAGCTTTATCATTAGAGTAGGCGGTTTAAACAAAAAAAATATCATATTTAGAATCTACACATTCGGATATTGTATTTTTATACTGTCAGTCATCTTAATGTCCATTTTTGGATTTGATTTTATGCTTGGATTTATGACAGTACTCATCAATATGATGGCAATACTTTTTTTAATTTCCTGCGCAATTGACTACAGGAGTCTAAAGCAAAATAATCTATAAACAAGACCATTAGAAATACTGTAATTATATTCGTAATATAGAATTATTGATGTGTAACCTTTCCAAAAATCTCACGTGTTTTCAGCACAACTTAAAAGACAATACTTAATATAACGATTATTAGATAACGTATCAAAAATCAATTTGTGATTTGAACTTTAAAATTAGTTCGGCTGTTGCATGGGACAATAAAAATTTCTTGATGATCGAAATTTGAAAACTTTGGAAGCTGACTTTCAAAGTTTTTCTTTATTTTTTCACAAAATTTCCAACTTTTTTTAAACACTTGCATCTTTCCTTATAAACGGCGCAATATGGAACACGAATTATACATAAGATGCAAAAATAAAGACCGCAACGCACAGCGCAAGCTTTATGAAGAATACGCCGGCCGTTTCTTTGTAACCTGCAAGCGTTATCTGAAAAACGATGAAGACGCAGAAGAGGTTTTAGCAGATTCTTTCTACATTATTTTTACAAAGCTTGAACAGTTGAAAGAACTTCAGGTTTTTGATGCCTGGGCCAAGAAAATTGTAGTTAACCAGTGTCTGCAGAAACTTCGCAAGAAACAGCCGTTTTCAATTTCGATTGAGGAAAATTTCGTGGATTTGGCAGAATCAGAGCCAGAAAATGTTACAGAAGAAAGAGGTATTTTATCTCTTCTCAATTTCCTTCCGGAAGGTTGCCGTACGATTTTCAATCTGTTTGCGATGGAAGGCTATCCGCACAAAGAAATTGCGCAAATGCTTTCTATTTCTGAAGGAACATCCAAATCTCAGGTCAATTTTGCCCGCAAAAAGTTGCAACTATTGTTAAAATCTCAAGCTGTTTAATCTTTAAAGTTTAAAAAAATGGAAAATCAAGATATCGATAAAATGTTCAGTGAGGCCGGAAAATCTGAGGAAGAAAAAACCACTTTCCCGAATTTCGAAAAAGTGTGGCAAAACGTTGAAAATAAATTAGATAAAAAAGAACAAAAGAAAAGAATCATCCCAATTTGGTTTCCGTACGGAATCGCAGCCGGATTGGCTTTGACGTTTGGCGTTTTATATTTTATGAATGATGATAAGGGTAAAATTGAACCTCAAATCGCTTCACAAGATTATGGAAAACCAGTTAATCCTAACACAATAGAAACTCCAAAAAAGGTTGAAGAAATCAATAAAACTTTTGAGGAGAATTTCAGTAAAAATCCAATTAATACTTCCGAAAATGGAAAGGAGATTATTGCTTATCAGGGTAAAAAAGTTGAGAATGAAAATAATATAAATTTTGAAAGAAAGAAAAATGACGAAGTTTTTAGTCAAAGAAGAATGGATTTTGTAACTGACGAAAAATACTTAAAACGCATTGAAGATGCAAATGTAAGTATTCCTCCAGTAATTTCTAAAAAATTAGAAACAACATCAGGACTAGAAATTTATACGCCGCCAGCTCCACCAAGTGCAACAGGCAAAGCTATAGCCGCAGAAACAGCATATAATGCAGCAATCAGTTCTAAGGAAACCAGGTTTTATAGTGATGCTTCAAAAAAGAAAGCAATGACTAAGTATGCAGCTGGGGTGCTTTTGGATGGACGAGTTTCTGGTCTTAGAACCTCACCAATTGTAGGTTCAAGCGACCTGATGATTCGCGGAATAGCTTCCTCTGACAAAACAACACAGCCGCTTTATATCGTGGATGGAAAAGTAGAATCTTCGAAGTTTTTGACTTCGCTCAATCCAAATTTAATTGAATCATTGCAAGTTCTGAAAAAAGAATCAGCGACAAAGCTATATGGAAGTAAGGCTTTGAATGGTGTTATTTTAATAAAAACAAAAAATCTCTCTATCAAAGAAAGACGGAAACTTAGCAAGCAATTCAAACGGGAATCTGAGGAAGCTTTGAAAAAGCAGAATGAAGAGCAAGACTTACCAGACGCTGGAAAATTAACAGCCGGCGAAATCAATGATTTTTCCAAATGGGATTATTGGCAGGATTTTGCAGTTCCGATTTTGGATCAATACAAGAAAACGTGGAAGTTTTTTCCCGATAAGAGAGTTTCCGTCCAGTTGGTCAATTTTGATAATAATCCGATTATCGGAAAGGAATTAAAATTAATTAATGATAAAAAAGAAATTATTTGGGAAAGTGTCACAGATAACCGGGGCAATGCAGAATTGTGGATCTCATCATTGCTGGATCAACCGGTGAATTCTCAACAATATTCAATTATTGATGGACAGGGAAACGTTTTAGCAGCCAATGCTAAAGAATTCAGAAACGGTCAGAATCTTATTAAAATCAATGAAAATTGTCTTAAGAAAAGGGCTTTGGAATTCGTTTTCGTAGTAGATGCAACGGGTTCAATGGGCGATGAAATCAATTATTTGAAATCAGAATTACTGGATGTTTTGAAAAAAGTAGAGTCCAATTTAAAAAATACCAATGTTAGATATGGTTCGGTTTTCTACAGAGATCTTGGCGATGAATATGTGACTAAAAAATTTGATTTTTCGAGTGATGCAGAAAATTTAATTCAATTTATCAAAAATCAGCAGGCAGATGGCGGTGGAGACACGCCGGAAGCTGTCGTAGAATCTTTGGAGACATCAATTGATGAGCTGGCCTGGAGCAAAGAAAACTCTACTAAGTTGATGTTTCTCCTTCTGGATGCGCCGCCGCATTTGTCTGATGAAAATATCGGCAAACTGAGTCAAAAAATCAAATTAGCTTCCAAAAAAGGAATTACAATTATTCCAATCGCAGCAAGCGATACTGATAAACATACGGAATATCTGATGCGCACTTTCGCTTTGCTAACCAATGGGACTTACACTTTCCTCACCAATGACAGTGGAATAGGGAACAACCATATAAAGCCGACGGCCAGCGAATATGAAGTCGAGAAACTAAACGATTTATTATTAAGACTGATTCTCCAGCGATCGACCGTTCCGGACTGTAAAAATGGTGTTACCACCGAATACATCAACAAAAAACTTGAGACTGAAAGTAATGATAAAAAGGATTTTGCCACCAAAATCTATCCAAATCCAACTAAAGGCGTTTTCAAAATAGACACAAAAAGAGATATTGAAGAATTTGTATTGTTCGATTACACCGGAAAAATATTGATGAAGAAAAATAATCTTGCCAAAGGCTCCAATACTTTTGATATTTCAGCTTATCCGCAAAGCGTCTATCTCGTAAGACTTAAATATGGAACTGAGTCTGAAACCTTTAAAATCATCAAAAAGTAAATCCAAAAGCAACTGATAAAGTTGCTTTTTGTCATACCATGCTTTCAATAATTTTCCGTAAATTCGCTAAAATTTTTTAATCACAATGAACTACGATATTATTGTTATTGGAAGTGGACCTGGCGGTTATGTGACTGCAATCAGAGCTGCTCAATTGGGTTTCAAAACAGCCATCATCGAAAAAGAAAGTCTTGGCGGCATCTGCCTAAACTGGGGTTGTATCCCAACTAAAGCACTGTTGAAATCTGCGCACGTTTTCAATTATCTAAAGCACGCAGAAGACTATGGTCTTAACAAAGTGGAAAATCCCGGATTTGACTTCACAAAAGTAATCCAGAGAAGTAGAGGTGTAGCTTCTAAGATGAGCGGTGGAATTGCGTTTTTGATGAGAAAAAACAAAATCGACGTCATTATGGGAACTGCCACTGTAAAAGCTGGTAAAAAAGTAACCGTTGTAGATGCTGAAGGGAAATCAACTGAATATGCAGGGACCAACATCATCATCGCAACAGGCGCACGTTCCAGAGAATTGCCAAACCTGCCTCAGGACGGTAAAAAAGTAATAGGATACAGACAGGCATTGACTCTTCCTGAGCAACCAAAATCTATGATTGTAGTAGGTTCTGGTGCCATCGGAATTGAATTTGCTGATTTTTATAACGCAATGGGAACCAAGGTAACTGTTGTCGAATTCTTGCCAAACATCGTTCCTTTGGAGGATGAAGAAGTTTCTAAACATGTAGAGAAATCGCTAAAAAAAGCAGGCATAGAAATTATGACCAACGCTTCTGTAGAATCAGTTGATACTTCAGGAAATGGCGTAAAAGCTAACGTTAAAACTGCAACCGGAAATATCACTTTGGAAGCAGACATCGTACTTTCTGCAGTCGGAATTGCATCTAATCTTGAAGGAATCGGACTTGAAGCTGTCGGCATCAAAACTGAAAAAGGAAAAGTTTTGGTTAACGAATGGTACGAGACTTCTGTTCCCGGCTATTACGCAATTGGCGATATCATTCCAACTCAAGCTTTGGCTCACGTGGCTTCTGCTGAAGGAATCACTTGCGTTGAGAAAATCAAAGGTCTTCACGTAGAAGCAATCGATTACGGAAACATTCCTGGTTGTACGTACTGTCATCCGGAAATCGCATCCGTTGGCTTGACTGAAAAGCAGGCTAAAGAAAAAGGTTACGAAATCAAAGTTGGTAAATTCCCTTTCTCCGCATCTGGAAAAGCTACGGCTAATGGCGATGTTGACGGATTTATCAAAGTTATTTTTGATGCTAAATATGGCGAATGGCTTGGATGCCATATGGTTGGTGACGGCGTTACCGATATGATTGCTGAAGCAGTTGTAGCGAGAAGGCTGGAAACTACAGGCCACGATATCATTAAATCTATCCATCCGCACCCGACGTTGTCAGAATCTATTATGGAAGCTGCGGCTGCTGCCTATGGTGAAGTGATTCACATCTAATAAGAGTAACATAATGTTCATATATAAAAACCGTAGAATTTTCTGCGGTTTTTTTAATTTTACTTAATGGAAAATTCGAAGATAGGATTGGTTTTGTCCGGAGGTGGAACGCGTGGATTAGCACACGCTGGCGTACTGAAATTTTTAAAGGAAAAAAATATTGAGCCGGATATTCTTTCTTGTTGCAGTGCAGGTTCTATCGTGGGATCGCTCTATGCTTTTGGTAAAACACCTGATGAGATTCTGGACTTTTTCCAGTCAATCTATTTTTTCAACTGGAAGCATTTTACATTCAATCAGCCGGGATTTGTCTCCTCCGTACTTTTCCTCAATTATCTGATTCCTATTTTTGAGGATATGACGATCGGCGATCTTGATAAGGATATCAGAATCGTAGCCACAGAACTTATTACCGGACAGCAAAAAGTGTTTGAAAAGCATTATAAAATTGTAGATGCAATCATTGCATCATCCTGCATTCCGGGGATTTCTACGCCTTATTTTATTGGTAAAGAAATGTATAGTGATGGTGGCGTTCTTAATAATTTCCCTGCAGATATTATTAATAATGAATGTGATAAAATGATTGGCGTTTATGTGACACCACCTCAGGATGTTGAAGAGAAAGACTTAAAGAGTATCAAAGCTGTTACTACGAGAGCTTATGAACTGTTGTCCCACAGGACAGAAATCCATAAGTTTGCTTACTGTGACTGGTTTATCACTTCGAAAAAACTGTCTAAATATGGAACGTTTGAGAGAAAACCACAGAGGATGGAAGAAATTTTCCTGCTTGGATATGATGAAGCAAAACGCTCTTTTGAGGAAAATGAAGAAGAATTTACGTTGATGTTCTCAAATAAGGAAAAACGAATCTAATCTCTTCTATCTACGGTTTAAAGTTCAGATATTCAGAAAGTTATAATCATCTATCTATTATTTTTATTCGTTCTCAGGTTTTGAAAATAGGTTTGAGTGACGAGCTTAAAGTGTCTGAAAATCGATTTAAGAAACGATCTGTTCACCACAGATTTTGCAGAATCTTGCATTTTCATCGTTATCTTCGTTGCCACATCTCCTGCACTGGAAATTGGTTTTCTTCTGTTTTCGGAATTCGGACGTTACGATTCCCGTGGGAACAGCGATAATACTGTATCCACAAAGCATTACAATAATCGAAACCATCTTTCCGACCGGCGTCGCAGGAGAGATATCACCGTAGCCAACCGTCGTAATGGTGACAACTGCCCAATATACACTCTGCGGAATACTGCTGAATCCATTTTTGCCGCCTTCTATAATATACATCAGCGATCCTATCATAATGATGAAAATCACCATAAAAAGTAGAAATATATAGATTTTTCGGGAGCTGTGCTTGAGCGCTGAGACGATAAAACGGCCGTCGTGCATATAATCTGCCAAATTAAAAATCCTGAAAATCCTCAACATTCTCAACATTCTGATGATCGCCACAAAATGCCAGATCGGAAAAAATAAGCTGATATAAAAAGGAATAATGGATAGAAAATCGATGATGCCTAAAGGACTGAAAATATATTCTTCACGGTCTTTCACGCAAATAATCCTTAAAATATATTCGATCGTAAAAATAATGGTGATAAAAAACTCAGCATAGTAGAATTCTTTATAATACTGCAGTTTGATGATTGGAATAGTCTCTACCATCAGCAATGCTGTACTTATCAAGATCAGCGCCAGCAAACCGATATCAAACAGCTTCCCAGCCTTCGTATCTGACAGATAGACAGTTTCATATATTCTCTTTCTCCATCCATCTTCCGGAACAAGATCAAACTCTGGCTTAATTTTCATACTTTTAAATAAAAATGAAGATAATAAAAATAAACTTAGAAAGAGTAAATAAAAATCAGACAAAAGTCTTTTTTATCTGGACAAAAGTCTTATATTTGTGGTTGTGAAACAAAATAAACAGATGAAAAAGTACAAATCCACAGAAACTATACACAGCATAGGAGAGCCATCCGCAGCCTACGGTTACCACAATGTAGATGATGGAGGTATATTCAGAATGATTGCAATCGCTGAAAAAGGCATCTCTTTTCAGCTCTTCAACAATCTTGTAAAAAAGTTCCCTTTTAGTTTTCAGGAATGGGCAGGTTTTCTGCATATTTCCGGTAAGACATTATCGCGATATCAGAAAGAAGAAAAAACCTTTGATACTTTGCAGTCAGAGAAGATTTTGCAGATAGAAATGCTTTACAAAAGAGGTGAAGAAGTGTTTGGATCTGCAGATTACTTTCTGATCTGGTTGCAGGCGGAGAATCTTGCATTAGGTAAAACAAAACCACAGGATCTGATCGGTAGTAATTTTGGTATTTCTCTACTAATGGATGAGCTTACACGTCTGGAACACGGTATTTTAGCATAATTTTGATGACCGTTTACAGGCTTGCCAAAGAGATCTACGCCAACGATCTTTCGGGAAAAGGAGCAGAAATAGCTGGCGGAAGATGGAACAGCAAAGGCAACGCAGCCTTGTACACCGGGCAGTCTATCGCGCTTTGCGTCACAGAGATTGCGGTCCACATTCCACTTGGGATTATTCCGAAAGACTTCCGATTGATTCATATTGAAATTCCCGAGGTTGACATTTTCGAACCTAAGAGATTCCCAAAAGATTGGAATACGTTTCCCCATCTGGATGCCACGCAGAAAATGGGCGACAAATTTCTTAAAGAAAACAAATTCCTGGCAATGAGAGTACCTTCTGCAGCCGTCCAGGGTGAATTCAATTATATTATAAATCCTCGGCATATTAATTTTAAAGAGGTTAAAATTAAAAAAATAGAGAAGTTCACTTTTGATGACAGACTGTTTATTAAATAAAATTTAAATCGATGAAAATCAAAGAATTTATAAAGGAATTTGAAAAAATAATTCCATTGCGGCAGGCAGAAGATTTTGATAATGTAGGCTTACTTTGCGGAAATCCAGAAAGAGAAATAACAGGCGTCCTTATTGCCCACGATGCCCTGGAAGTGGTCATTGACGAAGCTATTGAAAAGAATTTTAACCTTGTGGTATGTTTCCATCCGATTATTTTTTCCGGTTTAAAATCAATTACCGGGAAGAATTATGTTGAAAAGGCGGTTCTCAAAGCTTTGGAAAACAAAATTGCTATTTTCGGAATCCATACTGCGTTTGACAACGATTACTTTGGTGTTAATTTTAAAATCTGCGAAGTTCTTGGCCTTAAAAACCAAAAAATTCTAATGCCTAAGCAAAATCAACTGCAGAAACTGGAAGTTTACATCCCAACAGAGTCGGCTGAGAATTTGAAGAACGCTCTGTTTCTGGCTGGCGCGGGAAATATAGGATTTTATGATGAGTGCAGTTTCCTAATTAAGGGCGGTGGAACTTTTCGTCCGCTGGAAGGTTCTGATCCGGTGACCGGGAGTCATAACGAAAGAGAAAATGCTGATGAAGTTCTGGTTTCAGTTATTTTCGAAGATTTTAAGAAAAACCAGATTCTTTCTGCGATGAAACAGAATCATCCTTACGAGGAAGTGGCTTACCAGTTGATTTCTTTGGACAATGAAAATCACTACACAGGTTTGGGCAGATTCGGTGATCTGGAAACAGAGATGGACGAAACGGAATTTCTCCAGTTCGTAAGAGAAAAATTTAACCTTAAAGTGATAAGGCACAGTCCTCTAATCAATAAAAAAATCAAAAGAGTAGGCGTTTTGGGCGGCAGTGGAGCAAGTGGAATCAAAGCTGCATCTTCCTCGCAATGTGATGCGTACCTGACCGGCGATGTAAAATACCACGATTTTTTCTCGGCAGAAGACCAAATGCTGATTTGCGACATCGGCCATTTTGAATCGGAACAATTTGTGACTCAACAATTATTTGAAATATTGTCCGAAAAATTCACTATATTTGCCATCGCAAAAACGACTAAGAAAACAAATCCTGTTAATTATTTTATATAGATATGGCTGATAAAAAAGTAAACGAAATTTCTGTTGAAGAAAAACTAAGAGCACTTTACGATTTGCAGATCATTGATTCCCGTCTGGATGAGATCCGCAACACAAGAGGCGAATTGCCGATTGAAGTAGAAGATCTTGAGATAGAAATTGAAGGTCTTAACAAAAGAGCCCAAAAATTCGAATCTGAAATTGCTGAGCAAAATGCAGAGATCAACGAGAAAAAAGATCTTATGAAAAGCGCTCAAGTATTGATTGATAAATATAAAACGCAGCAAGATAACGTTAGAAACAACAAAGAATTCGAAGCTCTCTCAAAAGAGGTAGAATACCAGGAATTGGAAATCCAGCTGGCTGAGAAAAGAATCAAAGAATTCGGCGGGAAAATAGATCACAAAAAGGAAACTTTGGCTGACCTTACTTCTAAAATCGATGAGCTTAAAAACCATTTGGTTCACAAGAAAAACGAACTGGAAAACCTGGTTTCAGAAACTCAGAAAGAGGAAGATTATCTATTGGAAAAATCCAAAGAATTTGCTGAAAAGATAGACCAGAGATTATTAGTTTCTTACCAGAGAATCAGAACTGGCTCTTCCACAGGTCTTGCAGTTGTAGGATTGGAAAGAGGCGCACCGAAGGGATCTTTCTTCACAATCCCGCCACAGAAACAGATGGAAATTGCCCAGAGAAAGAAAATCATCATTGATGAGCATTCAGGAAAAATCCTTGTAGATGACGAGTTGGTAAACGAAGAAACTGCTAAAATGGAAAGTATTATCAAATTCAACTAATCCGGATTTGACTTTAAATATAAAAATAGACCTCGAAATTCGAGGTCTATTTTTTTTGAGAAAATAATGTATAAAAGAATATGTTTATTTTTTTATCATTCTGACGTAAGAATATTCGTGTCTGTTGATCCATTGATCTTCGCCAGCAAACCGCACATCTTTTCGTTTTTTTAATATTTTATCACCGAAGATATAAGTATGTCTGATGGTTGCAGGTTTGTTATCATTACCATCTTTTCCTTCTTCTTCAGTGATGATTTCAATGTCACTGTTCGGGAGTTTTCTTCTAGATTTGATTAATTCCTTATCAATATACTTTCCATCCTCTGAAAGAACTACTGCATCGGTAGAATTTGCATTCGTTTCATTGGGATAAATATTTGAAAATGAGAATTTGTTTGATTTATCAATTCTTTTAATTTCCAGATTTGAAGGCATTGTATAAGGTTTTCCCGACGAGTAATCCAGATAGGTCAAACTACCGGTCCAGCTTCCCGCGACTTTCTGAAAGTCACTCAGCAGACTTTTGAAACTGGTTTGAGCGTTGCAAATAGTTGTTGCTGCCAAAAGACTGAATGCTAGGCAAATTTTTAATATTTTCATTTTTTAGAATATTAAAACTATTGAATGGATACAGATCCGGAACTGCTTTCATTTTTTGTCACCTCATTCAGCGCTCCTCTTTTTATTACGTGGATATCTCCGCTGGATGATGCACTCGCAGTCACGCTTTTGCTCACGCCTATTGTGATATCAGCCGAGGAAGATGTCGCAAGCACCGCACTTTCCGTCGTGAAGTGTTCCGCGTCCACATCGCCGGAAGACGAGGCCTGTACATTTACGCTTTCAGATTTTCCTTTAATATCAATTCCACCAGAAGAGGAACTCTGCATATTAAGGCTTTTTGCGGTCACTTCACCTGCATAATTTCCGCTGCTGGAAGCCTGGATATTAATATTCCCGCCGATGAAATTACCTTTGATCGTTCCAGAACTGGAAACTTTCACATCCAAATCAGAAAAGTTGAAGTTGTCTTTCAAAGAAATACTGCCGCTGGAATTAGCTGCCAAATGGTCAAAATCTTTAGCATAAACCTTGATTTTAATACGGTCCGTAGAAATACTTTTCATCCGTTCCGATTCTATTTTCACCTGTACTTTGCTACCGTTTTGCTTAACTTTTACATACTGCATCAGATCAGAAGGCGCAAAAACCACGATTCTTTCCCTGTCAGATTTAAAAACTTCAGCATTTAAAGAAGTAGAAATTTCCAATTCATCAAAATTGATATCATAGGATTTCTCGATCACGTCGCCCTTTCCCGAGTCAGAAATCAAATGCGAAAACATCACATCGTTGCCGTTGGAATTGTCACCTTTTGACTGTACACAGGAAAAATTGCTCACTGCAGCCAAGAGTACTAGAGATAAAAGTTTAATTTTCATAAGTATATATTTATTTGTTTTTAATTCACATTTGGAGTGTCTTTTTGAAATCTATCAGAAAAGATTAGAATGCATTTTTTGATTCTATAATAATAAGACAACTTCAATAGAGATTTCGTTACATCAAAATTATTTTTTTTTGGAATTAATTAATTTTCTAAATTTACAGCATCAAAAAAATAAAAATTTAAAAATGAAAAATATACTCTTCGCATTTGTTCTCGTAGGATTATCCGTATCTGCACTGGCACAATCCGGACCTCCGGCAGGCGATGCTAAAGTGGGCGAATTCTATGGGCAGCAGGTATCATCCAAAGCCATTAAAAAAGCCATCACTCCGGATCAGCTCAACAAAGAACTGAAATCCAATCCGAAAATCGCTAAAACTTCCGTCAAAGGAAAAGTAACCGGCGTTTGCCCGAAAAAAGGATGCTGGGTAAGCCTCGCCACAGATTCCGGCGAAACATTTTTTGTCAAAATGAAAGACTACGCCTTCTTCGTTCCGACCGCTTTGGAAGGCAAAACTGTAGTGTTGGAAGGCAGCGCAGAGAGCAAAACGACTTCTGTAAAAGAGTTGCAGCATTACGCAGAAGATGCAAAAAAATCACAAGAGGAGATTGACGCGATCACAGAGCCGAAAACCGAAACCAGATTTTTAGCTAGCGCCATCAAGGTTGTAGAATAGTTATTTCAAAATATAGATTGAAAGCTTCAGATTTTTCTGGAGCTTTTTTATTAGGGCGTATCCCTTTGTTTTTGCTTTCATATTTGGCTTTTAAAAACATAGTTTTCAGCAAAGCAAAAACAAGAGGGTCGGGCTATCCACTATTATCTTTTGTTTTCAGAAGATCCCTAGCCAGGGAGAAATTAAAGTCAAAAAACAAAAGGATAACCGTTTCTATCCCTTACGCGCTGGCGCAAAACTCATACTTTTTCCCACTTGCAATTTCCAACCTCGCAGAGCGCCTGTCAATTATAAATCGCGTTCAAAATTCCTTTGAAAGACCATCAATTCTGCTTATATTTACACTCAAAATTTTCAGAAAAATGGCAGATTGGAAAACCGTTAAAGAATACCAGGATATCACTTATAAAAAGTCAAACGGCGTCGCAAGAATCGCCTTCAACAGACCAGAAGTCAGAAACGCTTTCCGGCCAAAAACAACCTCAGAACTTTACGACGCATTCTACGATGCATACGAAGATTCATCTATAGGAGTTGTGTTATTGACGGGCGAAGGACCAAGTCCAAAAGACGGCGGACACGCATTCTGCAGCGGTGGCGATCAAAAAGCGCGCGGCCATCAGGGTTATGTTGGCGAGGACGGCAGACACCGCCTCAATATTCTGGAAGTTCAGCGTCTGATCCGTTTTATGCCAAAAGCGGTGATTGCCGTGGTAAACGGTTGGGCAGTTGGCGGCGGACATTCGCTTCACGTGGTTTGCGATTTGACCCTGGCAAGTGAAGAGCACGCCATTTTCAAACAAACCGATGCCGATGTGACCAGTTTTGACGGTGGTTATGGTTCTGCCTATTTAGCAAAAATGGTCGGCCAGAAAAAAGCACGAGAAATATTCTTTTTAGGCAGAAATTACTCCGCAAAAGAAGCGCAGGAAATGGGAATGGTAAACGCCGTAATTCCGCACGCAGAATTGGAAGATACCGCTTACGAATGGGCGCAGGAAATCCTTGCAAAATCCCCGACATCCATCAGAATGCTGAAATTTGCTATGAATCTTACAGACGACGGTATGGTGGGACAGCAAATATTTGCAGGTGAAGCAACCCGTTTAGCATACATGACAGAAGAAGCAAAAGAAGGCAGAAATGCATTCCTGGAAAAACGCAAACCCAACTTTGGAGACGACCAGTGGATTTCTTAAATCATCGGTTAATGATAAATGATAATTGATTTTATCGGCATTTTTATCATTTATCAACAATCATTTATCAATTATGACACATTGGATACAGGCCGCGAGGCTTAGAACATTACCGCTTTCAATGAGCGGGATTATTATGGGATCTTTCATCGCAAAATGGCGGATTTCCTCAGAAGGCGGTTTTTGGGACTGGCGGATTTTTGCGTTGGCAATTCTGGTCACTTTGTTATATCAAGTTTTATCAAACTTCGCCAATGATTATGGCGACGGTATCAAAGGAACCGACAAAAACAGGCTGGGAGAGGCAGAGCAGAGAGCTGTAGCATCGGGCAAGATTACAGAGATCCAGATGAGAAATGCTGTGATTCTTTTATCAATTTTATCTTTTGCAGCAACCGTTGCATTATTGTACGTTGCATTTTATCCGGATTTTATCAAGGAATTCTGGATATTTATCGGATTGGGAATTGCCTGTATTTTAGCAGCAATCGGCTACACAATTGGAAAAAAACCATACGGCTATTTGGGTCTGGGCGATATTTTTGTATTCATCTTTTTTGGATTGGTTTCGGTCTGCGGGAGTTATTTCCTGTTCACGAAATCTTTCAGCTGGGATGTTTTATTTCCCGCCACAGCCGTCGGAATGCTGAGTATGGCTGTTCTGAATCTGAACAATATGAGAGACATTGTCAACGACGAATTGTCCGGTAAAAAGACGCTTGCGTTCAGACTAGGTTTTAAAAACGCAATGATTTATGAAATTATCCTGTTGCAATTACCAATTCTTTTGATGCTGGCATTTTTAATGTACAACGGCTTTCAGGCACAGGGAAAATACTATCCTTTCATCGTGATGATACTGATTTTCCCCTTCATCAAATTAAGGAGAAGCATCATGGCGGTCAACGAACCGAAATTGCTGGATCCATTCCTGAAACAGGTCGGAATCCTGACTTTCCTGATGGCAGTTTTGACGGCATTCGGTCTTAATTATTTTAACTAATAAATTTAAAAAAAATGAAAATAAAATTCCTCGGACAAAACTGTTTTTTGTTCACATACAACGGAAAAACCATTCTTGCAGACCCTTTCTACAATTATCAGAAGGAGAAATCAGGTTTTGACATCACAGCTCAGAAAATCGACTATGTTCTGATCACGCACGCACACGGCGATCACATTGCCGATGTGAAAGAAGTTTTAGAAAATCATCCAGATGCAACCGTCATTGGGCAGCCGGAAATTTGCGGCTATTTCAAACATTCGAATAATATTGATATCAACTTCGGCGGCTCTGCCAAGATTGAAGATTTGAAGATTTCAATGGTTCCGGCACTGCATACAAGCTCTTTTCCGGATGGTTCGTACGGCGGATTGGCTTCCGGATATATTTTCAGGTTTGCTGACGGCAGAAACCTTTATTTGGCTGGAGATACTGGCGTGACTGCCGAGATGAGTTTGTTTCCACAAGTTTTTGGGAACTTAGATTTATCGATTTTGCCAGTTGGAAAACATTATACGATGTGCCCTAGAAAAGCGGCTTTCGCAGCATCGGACTTATTGAAAACGCCTAAAGTAATTGGTTGTCATTTTGATACTTTCCCACCAATTGAAATCAATCACGAGGAAGCTAAGAAGCATTTCTCTGATAAAAATATCGAATTTTCGTTACCGGAATTGGGACAGGAATTTGAATTTTAAACAAAAAAAAATTAAGAGATCAAGTAGTTTAAAATAAAACCGTCCTGATCTCTTAATCTAAAAAAATAAAAAATGGCAAGCTACCTAAATCACACCGCTACGACCAATTACCTTTGCTGCGTTCCCACCCTGGAGGGTTCTCAGGAGCTGGTTGTTTAGGACTTGCCGTTGCAAATATAGAAATTAAAAATGAAAATGAAAAAGGAACCGGGAATAAAGACCCAAAAATCTCCTTAAAAACGGGTAATCTGCTGATTTTTAAATTGATTTTTTTTAATAATCGTTAGTCCTTTTTCTTTCAATTCAAATTATACAATTAAATTATGACAAAAAACCCTGTAACCATAGGTTTTATTTTATACGCTGTGACGATGCTTGTATTCTTCATCGTATACTATTTCTTTGCCAACGCCAACTATTTCGAGACTTCTATGCAGGTGAATGCCTTTGGAATGACGTTTTTATATGCATTGGCAGGCTTCGCTTCAACCTATTGGTTAAGAGTTGGTAGGTTAATCACTTATCCTCAGGCTTTTAAACAAGCATTTTTAACACTTTTTACGGGTGGATTATTGTCGGTTTTTTCCATTTTTGCATTTCTCAATTATGCTGATACAGACGCAAGAGATCTCCTGAACCACCAATATATCCAGACAGAACTCGATAATTTGGACGAGTCCTACGCCAAACTGAAAGTGGAGGCAGCCAACCAGAAAGATCGCACAAAAGTAAAAGATCTCGAAGAAAATTATACAGGTGCCAAGTTGGCTAGGGAAGCAGCACAGAAGGAAAACCGTAATTATTTTTCCTTCAAATTTATGTCAGCCGTCTTTGGTGGATTTTTACTATTTTACCTACTTTTGTCTATCATTATCGCGGGGTTTTTGAAGAACAAAAAACGCTACGAGTAGATTTAGAAAAAAATTGGATGCGTCAAACAATCTATCCTGAATTTTAAATCTAATATCTCAATTCTAACATCTAACATCTTTTTAAAATCAATGAATCTCTCAATAATCATCCCGTTACTCAACGAGCAGGACTCTCTGGAAGAGCTGTTCACAAGGATCGACACCGTCTGCCAGACCAAAAAGCTGTCTTACGAAGTTTGGTTTATAGATGACGGAAGTACCGATCTTTCCTGGTCTATCATCGAGAATCTGAAAATCCAGCATCCGCAGATCCACGGCATCAAATTCTCTAAAAATTATGGGAAATCCCAGGCACTTCATGCGGCTTTCGAAAAGGTAAATGGCGATGTCATTATTACGATGGACGCTGACCTTCAAGACTTTCCGGAAGAGATTCCTGAACTTTATGAAATGGTAAAAGTAGGAAATTACGACATTGTCTCCGGCTGGAAAAAGAAACGTTTTGACAACGTAATGACTAAGAATATTCCGTCAAAATTATTCAATTCTGCAGCCAGAAAAGTATCCGGCGTTTCGCTTCACGATTTCAATTGCGGACTGAAAGCTTATAAAAAACAAGTTGTAAAATCGATCGATGTTTACGGCGATATGCATAGGTATATACCGGTTTTGGCGGCCAATGCAGGTTTCAGGAATATTACCGAAAAACCAGTTCAGCATCAGGCAAGACCTTATGGTACGTCGAAATTCGGGACAGAGAGATTTGTCCGTGGATTCTTGGATTTGGTAACGCTTTGGTTCGTTAGCAGATTTGGAGGAAGACCAATGCATTTCTTTGGTGCAGCAGGAACTTTGATGTTCATTATCGGATTTTTGTCTGCTATTTGGCTGGGACTTTCAAAACTAATTGACGTTTATATTTTCAAAGTTTACGGAAATCTGATTGCTAATAATCCTTGGTTTTTCATTGCTTTGACCATGATGATTTTGGGAAGTTTACTTTTTGTAGCGGGCTTCTTAGGCGAATTGATCATCAGAACCAATCGTGAACATAAGAATTATCATATTGAAGAATTAATTTAAATAAGCTAATTTTTCTAATTTGGTAAATCAATAAATTTATGAAAAATATATTTTATTTAATTCTAATTTTCACTGCACTTTCTTGTGGAAAAGTGACTCCTAAAGGCGAAATCCAATCCAAAGATGTGGAGTTGGCAGAGTTTTCGAAACTTGATTTGAAAGGAAAATTCAGGGTATTTTATATTCAAAGTCCGCACAATTTTGTGAATGTAGAAACTTATCCCAATGTTTTTGATAATTTGAAAATCGAAGCCAAGGATAAAGTGCTGACGATCACAGAAAATGATCCTACGTATAAAGTCGATTTCTACAATATTACGATTTACGGTAAAAATCCGTTCGATGAGATTAAAATGTCTGATTCTGTGGAACTTAACATCTCCAGCCAAATGAAAGTAGAAAATTTTTCGCTTCATTTGAAAGATAATGCTAAATTTATCGGTTCAGTGATTTCAGAGAAGTCCACTATCGAAATGCTGAATAAAAGCAGAGCCAATCTTCTTGGAAAAACAACATTAGCAAAGCTGAGCATCAAAGATACAGCGAGTATTATTTCGCCGTATTGGTACATCCAGGATTTGGAAATAGATTCTGAAAACGGCAATTATGCAGAGCTGAATGTGGATGAGGAGATAAAAGGTAAAATCAAAAATACCTCAAAACTGGTCTATTACGGTGATCCCGCAAAAAAGGTAAATCTGACCGAAAAGGCGACCATTGAAAAGAGAAAAATTAATTAAAAAAATAAACTATAAATAATGTCAATATTATCAACATTAGATAAAGCAAAACTTTGGCTTACAGGCACATTTGATGTAGAAACTGTAAAAGCTGTACAAACGCTGATCGACTCCAATTCTCCGGATTTGGAAGATTCTTTTTACAGAGAATTAGAATTCGGAACAGGAGGGATGCGCGGCGTGATGGGCGTTGGAACCAATCGTCTTAATAAATACACCTTAGGACAGGCGACTCAAGGATTGGCAAATTACCTTCATCAGCAATTTGCAGGTGAGGAGATTAAAGTGGCGATTGCCTATGATGTAAGAAACAACTCGAAAGAATTCGGAAAAGTGGTTGCCGATGTTTTGACAGCGAACGGCATCAAAGTTCTTTTGTTTAGAAACCACCGCCCGACACCTGAATTATCATTTACTGTGCGCGATAAAAAGTGCAACGCCGGAATCGTTTTGACAGCTTCTCACAATCCGCCTGAGTATAACGGTTATAAGGTTTATTGGAATGACGGCGCGCAGATTGTTCCGCCGGATGACGAAAATATCATCAGAGAAGTCTATGCTACCAAATTCGAAGATATTAAATTTAATGGCAATGATGATCTGATAGAGTGGATCGGCGAGGAGCAGGATGACGTGTACATCGATGCATGTATGGAAAATTCTCTTTACCAGAATGTTGGCAGAGACAATCTCAATATCGTTTTCACATCTATCCACGGCACAACTTATACAACGGTTCCAAAAGCTTTGAAAAAAGCAGGATTTACCAAAGTGGACCTTGTCCAGGAGCAGATGATTCCCAGTGGAAATTTCCCAACCGTGGCCTCTCCAAATCCGGAAGAGCCAGCTGCACTTTCTATGGCGATGGATCTTGCAAAAATTACCAACGCAGATATCGTAATTGGAACCGATCCTGATGGCGACAGACTGGGAATAGCCGTGAGAAATCTTGAAGGCGAAATCCAACTATTAAATGGAAATCAGTGCAATACCATCTTAACATATTATATCCTTGATCAATGGAAAAAAGCCGGAAAAATCACCGGCAAAGAGTTCATCGGTTCTACCATTGTGACCTCTGATATTTTCTTCGACGTAGCTGAGAAATTCGGTGTTGACTGCAAAGTTGGGCTCACGGGATTCAAATGGATTGGTAAAATGATCCGTGATTTTGAAGGTCAGGAAAAATTCATCTGCGGCGGCGAAGAGAGTTTCGGATTTATGACAGGAGACTTTGTAAGAGACAAGGATTCTTGTGGTTCTATCCTGACTGCCTGCGAACTTGCTGCCTGGTGCAAAGCCAACGGAACGACTGTTTATCAATATATGATCGATATTTATAAAGAAGTAGGATTTTATTATGAAGGCCTTATCAACGTGGTAAGAAAGGGTAGAACAGGTGCTGAAGAGATTCAGAATATGATGAAAAACTTCCGTGAAAATCCACCAAAACAGATCGCAGGATCATTGGTAGAAGAAGTGAAAGATTTCAAAGAACAGACTTGTCTTGTCGTTTCCAAAAACGAGAAAAAAGTAATGGATGATATTCCTAAATCAAATGTTTTAATCTACTATACACAGGACGGAACCAAGGTTTGCGTGCGTCCTTCGGGAACCGAGCCAAAGATTAAATTCTATGTTTCTGTGAAGGATTCGATTTCTTCTCAGCAGGAATTTGTGGACAAATTACCGAAACTGGAAGAGAAGATTCAGAGCGTTAAAAACGATTTGAATCTCTAATTGAAAATTTTTTATTTGATTAAAAGTATAACAATAATATTTTTAACAAAAAGTTCTCAATTATTAAAGTAATTTAATTTTGAGAACTTTTTTTTGATATAATTTTGAATTAGTCAGCTTCAATTAAGACCTTTGTAAAATTACCACAGAAATAAATCAGATCCTAAGTCTGAAATTAATACCTAAAATTAAATAAAGTGAAAGTATCAAAACTCGCATCCAACCTTGTAGGCTCAGAGATTATCAAAATTGGGAATGAAGTGAATGACCTGAAGGCGAAAGGTGCTCAGATCTCCAATCTCACTATCGGCGATCTAAATTCTAATATCTATCCAATTCCTCAGGAACTGAAGGATGGCATTAATAAAGCTTATACCAACAATCTCACAAATTATCCGCCGGCAAACGGTTTGCAATCCTTAAGGACTTCGGTGAGCAACGATCTTAAAAAACGTTGGAACTTAGATTATTCTCCCAATGATATTTTGATAACAGCAGGTTCCAGACCATTGATCTATGCGGTTTTTAAAACAATTGTTGACGAAGGTGATAAGGTGATCTATCCAATCCCATCGTGGAACAACAACCATTATTCCTATCTGACGAGTGCAAATGCGGTAGAAGTGCAGACTCAGGAGTCCAACAATTTCCTGCCAACAGCCGATGATTTGAGGCCACATCTGGATGGTGCCGTTTTGCTTTGCCTCTGTTCTCCGCTCAATCCGACCGGAACGATGTTTTCGAAAGAACAATTATCGGACATTTGCGAACTGGTTTTAGAAGAAAATAAAAAGAGAGGCGAGGACGAAAAACCACTTTATCTGATGTACGATCAGATTTATGCGATGCTGACATTTGGCTCGGATCACCACGATCCCGTAAGTCTTTTTCCAGAAATGAAAGATTACACCATTTATGTTGACGGAACTTCCAAATGCTTTGCTGCGACGGGCGTACGTGTAGGTTGGGGATTCGGACCGAGTCTGGTTATCGATAAGATGAAGGCGTTGCTGACTCACGTTGGAGCGTGGGCTCCAAAACCTGAACAAGAGGCAGTTGCCGAGTTTTTAGCGGATGATTCTGCTGTTGATAGTTTCCTAGCAGATTACAAAGGAAAACTCAATGCAAGTCTGAAAGAGCTTCACGCAGGAATACAGAACCTTAAATCTAAAGGATTTGATGTGGAAAGTATTTCCCCGATGGGCGCACTTTACCTTACAATTAAACTGGACTATCTTGGGAAAACCACGCCTGAAGGGAAAGTAATAGAAAATTCTACAGACCTTGTTTTTTATCTGATTAATAATGCAGGAATGGCTTTGGTTCCTTTTTCAGCCTTCGGAAATGACAAATCTGTGCCGTGGTTTAGAGCTTCAATCGGCGGATGTTCCCTGGATGATATCAAAGACTGCCTTCCAAAATTGGAAATGGCGCTGAAAAATTTGAAATAATTGGAAAAAATTCGTTTTGTATTTGGAAAAATTTCTATATTTGTGGAAAGGATATAGAAATGGCTGCAAACAAAGACAAACAAATTCCCGGCAAAAATAAGGTAGAAGAACCGGTCGCTTCTTATGGAGTTGGTAATTCCGTCTTCAACAGATTTGCCATCAAGGACGATTACAAACTTTTGAAAAAAGCTAAAGAAGGACTCAAGACTGATGTGTTCTATTCGCTTGCTGATGCCATCAAGATGCCGGAGAAAACTTTGGCATCTGTCATCAATCTGTCTCCAAGGACTATCAGCAATTACAGAGATCAGGAAAAAGGTCTGGATCCGATCTATAGTGAGCATATTCTGAAACTGATCAATCTTTATAGCTTTGGCAAGGAGATTTTTGGATCTTTGGAAGAATTTACCTTATGGATGAACCGACCATTCTGGAATTCCGATGAAAAACCGCTAGATTTTATCTCAACTTCCGGAGGTGTAGATCTGATCTATGAAGAGATTGAAAAACTGGCTCAAGGATATCCTGTGTAATGCTGGTTTACAGGATTGTGCATAAGAAATATGCCGATACACTTTTTGCGAGCGGCGTAGAAGGCAGATGGAATGCAGAAGGAAAAAAGGTACTGTACACTGCAGAAAGTATTTCTCTGGCGTATCTGGAAACTTTGGCGCACAGAAAAGGGCTGGGATTCAATAAAGATTTCAGGATTATGGTGATCCAAGTTCGGGATGAATCACAATTTCAAATTGTAGAATCTACAGATCTGCCAAAAACTTGGAGAGACTTTAGAAATTACGCCGAATGTCAGAAGATTGGGAATCAATGGTTTGATGCTGAAGAAAAGCTTTGCCTAAAAGTACCTTCTGCTGTAGTTCCCGAAAATTGGAATGTGGTCATCAATACTTTTCATCAGGATTTTAAAAAAGTAAAACTTATCGAGGTACTGGACTTCAATCCCGATGACAGATTGGAACAGATTATTAAACAATATAAATAAAGGATAAATTTCGAATTGCCTTTCAGTAAAATATAAAAATTGATGAACAAAACAATTGCTGTAATTCCTGCCCGCTACAATTCCACGAGATTTCCCGGAAAGCTGATGGAAGTTTTGGGTGATAAAACAATCATCACAACGACTTATCAGAACGTGGTGGAAACGGGTTTGTTTGATGAAGTTTTTGTGGCGACAGATTCCGAAATGATCTTCGACGAAATTACCAGAAACGGTGGCAAAGCTGTAATGACAGGGCAGCACGAGACGGGAAGCGACAGAATAGCAGAAGCTGTCCAAAATATCGATTGCGATATCGTCATCAATGTTCAGGGTGATGAACCATTTCTTAAAAAAGAACCTTTGAAGCAGTTGATTGATGTTTTTACCAACGATGAAAAGAAGGAAATTTCTTTGGCTTCATTAAAAATTCAACTGAAAGAATCTGACGAAATTCAGAATCCTAATAATGTAAAGGTCATCACAGACAATAATGGCTTTGCGCTGTATTTCAGCCGTTCCGTCATTCCTTTTCACCGAGATTTGGATTTTGAGGTTAAATACTACAAGCATATCGGGGTTTATGCATTCAGAAAGGAAGCTCTGATTAAATTTTCTTCCCTCGAAATGACGCCCATGGAAATTGCTGAAAAATTGGAGCAACTGCGCTATTTGGAAAATGGTATGAAGATTAGGCTGGTGGAAACTGATTTTGTAGGAATCGGAATCGATACGCCCGAGGATCTGGAAAAAGCCAAAACTTTGATCTGATTCCTGAATCCGTTTTTTTAGGACTTTTTAAGATTTCTACAGAATCTATAACTTAATAAAAGTCCTATCTTTGAAATCTTAAAATTTTTGAATGAAAAGTATCACCATCCTTTTTACAATTATATTTTCTATCTTTCTAAATGCACAGACTGCGAAAGAAATTATCGATAAAAATATCGAGAATTCCGGCGGTCTTACCAACTGGAAACTTCTGAATACCGTTCAGATTCAAGGCAGAGTAACCCTTGGCGTCAATGACGAATATCCTATAAAAATCTATCAGCAACGTCCGAATCTAAGCAAAACATCAATGGTCGTCGGCGGGAAAGAAACACCGGTAGAAGGCTATGACGGCAAGAATGGTTATGCGATGAATTATGCTCAAAACAAGTTGCAGCAATACAATGATTATATCCCGGAAAACTTTGACAATGACTTTATAGACTGGGAAAACAAAGGTTTTGAAGCCAAATTCCTCGGCCGTGAAAAAATAGGAGAACAGTATTATTTCAAGATCGAACTGACCAAAAATGTCAATAAAACGATTTATTTTTTTGATATCAGAACTTATATGCTTTTCAGAGAAATCAAAAAAGACGAAATTCTGACGTATTCTGACTACAGGAAAAACGGAACGCTGCTGATGCCTTACAGAATTGAATCCTCTTCTCCGAAAAAAGACAGCGATTATGTGATGACAATCAATAAGATAGAGCTTAACAAAGAATTGCCGAAGAATACTTTTAAATTCTAATTTCCCATGGAAGTAGAAGAAATCCGCGAATATTGTTTATCTAAAAAATCAGTTACGGAAGCGTTTCCATTCGATCAGGAAACTTTGGTTTTCAAGGTTGGCGGTAAAATATTTGTCTTTCTGCCGATTGAAACACATCCAGCAACATTCTCGGCCAAAGCCGATCCGGAATGGAGTGAAGAATTAAGGGAAAAATTTCATCAGATCAATGGTGCATTTCATCTTAATAAAACCCACTGGAATTCGGTAGTTTGTGAAGGTTTGAAACAAGATTTGATCTTTAAAATGATTGATCATTCTTACGATTTGGTTTTCAAATCTTTGACGAAAAAATTAAAGGAGGAAATTAATAATTCTTAAAACTGAAATTCTGCAGTCAGTTTTTTATCCAAATCCAACTTTTCAATCAATTTTTCCAAACCTTCAAATTTGATCTCATCGTGAAGATAATCTCTGAATTTCACGGTTATTTCCTGATCATAAATATCCTGATCAAAATCAAGAATATAAACTTCAGTGTGTAAAGATTGATTCCGATCATCGATTGTAGGATTGGTCCCGATGCTGAGCATGCCTTTGTAAAACTGATCGTCAACGTAAACTTCTACGATGTAAGCACCGCTTTTTGGAAGCAATTTATTGATAGGAACATCAATATTAGCCGTTGGATAACCAATGGTTCTGCCCAATTTTTTTCCGTGGATTACTTTTCCAGTAAGAGGATAATTGTAACCCAACATCTCGTTAGCATCTCTGATTCTGCCTTCTGACAGAGCGATTCGAATTTTGGTAGAGCTGATGTTCAAATCATTCTGCTGAACTGCTTCCAATTGATTCACTTTAAAATCTAATTCGGTTGATAACGATTTCAATAAGTCAAAATTTCCGCTTTTATTCTTCCCAAAAGTATGGTCGTGACCTATTATAATATGTTTGACGTTCAGTTTATCAACCAAAACCTGTTCGCAGAATTCGGTTCCGGTCAGATTGCGGAAGTCCTCATCAAAAGTTTTAAGAAAAATATTCTGAATTCCACTTTTTTCAAGCAAGTCCAGTTTTTCTTCCAGCGTATTGAGCATTTTCACATTGTCATCAGGATTCAGGAATTTTCTTGGGTGTGGCCAGAAACTGAGAATTGCTGATTCCAAATCTTCATTTTTGGCAATCAGATTGAGTGTATTGATAATAGATAAATGGCCAAGGTGAACGCCGTCAAACATTCCTAATGATAATACTAGTGGCGTACTGGAGTGGTAGTCTTTAAAATCTGTGATGATTTTCAATTGCTGAAATTTTTTAGCAAAATGTGATCTGTTTTGCCCGTCTAAAAATACACCTAAAAATGGTGAATGAAATTGTCATGCAAATATGATAAAAATCTTTTTTTCTGACAATGCAGTTCTACAAAGTTTTATTATCTTTGCGCACAAGTAAAAATTTAGTAATGGCAAACCAAATTAAAGGAAAAATTTCACAAATTATTGGACCAGTTATCGATGTGGTCTTTAATGAAGTTGAACAATTACCAAACATATATGACGCTTTGGAAATCACTAAGAGCAATGGCGAAAAAGTGGTTTTGGAAGTTGAGCAGCACATTGGCGAGGACGTTGTAAGATGTATCGCAATGGATGCTACAGACGGTCTACAAAGAGGACAGGAAGTTCTTGGGACAGGTCAGCAGATCACAATGCCAGTTGGAGAAGGCGTAAACGGACGTCTGTTCAATGTTGTAGGTGATGCAATCGACGGTCTTCCTAACCTGACCAGAGAAGGAGGTTTGCCAATCCACAGAGAAGCACCGAAATTTGACCAGTTGACGACTTCAGCAGAAGTTCTTTTCACCGGTATCAAAGTAATCGATCTTATCGAGCCTTATGCAAAAGGAGGTAAAATTGGATTGTTTGGTGGTGCAGGTGTTGGAAAAACAGTTTTGATCCAGGAATTAATTAACAATATCGCAAAAGGCCACGGTGGTCTTTCCGTATTCGCAGGAGTAGGAGAAAGAACAAGAGAAGGAAATGACCTTTTGAGAGAGATGCTGGAATCTGGCATTATCAAATACGGAGACGAATTCATGCACTCTATGGAGAATGGAGGCTGGGATCTTTCCAAAGTTGATCTTGAAGAAATGAAAGATTCTAAAGCAGCTTTCGTTTTCGGACAGATGAACGAACCACCAGGAGCAAGAGCTAGAGTAGCCCTTTCTGGTTTGACATTGGCAGAATATTACAGAGACGGTGGCGAAAGCGGACAAGGTAGAGATGTATTGTTCTTCGTAGATAACATCTTCCGTTTTACACAGGCTGGTTCTGAGGTGTCTGCACTTCTAGGACGTATGCCTTCAGCGGTAGGTTATCAGCCGACATTGGCATCCGAAATGGGTGCGATGCAGGAGAGAATTACTTCTACAAAAAACGGTTCTATTACTTCAGTACAGGCGGTTTACGTACCTGCGGATGATTTAACGGATCCGGCTCCGGCTACAACCTTTGCTCACTTGGATGCAACAACTGTATTGGATAGAAAAATTGCTTCATTAGGTATTTACCCAGCGGTAGATCCATTGGCTTCTACATCAAGAATCTTGGCTCCGGAAATTATCGGTGAAGAGCATTATAACTGTGCTCAGAGAGTAAAAGAAATTCTTCAGAGATACAAAGCATTGCAGGATATCATTGCGATCCTTGGTATGGAAGAACTTTCTGAGGAAGATAAATTGGTAGTTTACAGAGCTAGAAAAGTTCAGAGATTCTTGTCTCAGCCTTTCCACGTTGCTGAGCAGTTTACAGGTCTTAAAGGATCATTGGTAGACATCAAAGATACCATCAAAGGATTTAATATGATCATCGATGGAGAATTGGATCAGTATCCAGAATCTGCGTTCAACCTGAAAGGAACTATCGAAGAAGCTATCGCAGCAGGACAAAAATTGTTGGCAGAGAACGCTTAAGAAATTTTAAATGTTAAATTTTAGATTTTAGATTGAATTGAAATAATTTATAATTTAAAATCTACAATCTATAATTTCATAAAAATGAATATAAAAATTTTAACTCCGGAATTTGTGATCTTTGATGGCGAGGTAGAATCTGTTCTTCTTCCCGGAAAAAGCGGGCAGTTCCAAATTTATAAAAATCACGCAGCAATCGTATCTGCTTTGGTCGGTGGAAAAGTGAAGATCTATACTGACAAAATCAGTTCAGCTTCTGAAAAATACCTGGTCAAAGAATCTGAAGCGAAAAGTGCTTTTTCTTACGAGATCAAAAGCGGCGTGTTGGAATTCAACAATGATAAGGGAATTATTCTTTGCGAGTAAGCTTCCAATTCATATAAATCAAAATCCCGAAAAGCAATTTTCGGGATTTTTTGTTTAAGTTTTGAGTATTATTTGGGCAGCTTTTCCGCCTTCCGTTCCCAATCTTTTTTTGCAGACGTTTCTTTCCTCAACCTAGATTCGGACAAGCAAAAAAAGGATTTCCACTCAAGTCGGGCTGCAGCTTCGCAAAGATTGAACATTTGTAATTAATTCTATATTTGCCATTAGTTGAGTCTTTTCAAGTTAATAAAAACACAATCTTTCCGTAGGAATCCAAACTGTCTAGATTCCTACGGAATGACAAACAAAACGTAATCTTTATTTTATATTATAAACTCAAAATCACCCCATTTTCCTTTAACTGCTGAATAGGTTTCGAAAACCAAAACAGTTCAAAATCTGCAAAACCAATTTCATAATCGTTTTTAAGCTGGAGGAGACTCATTTTTTTTGGATTTTCAATTGAGTTTTCTGTCAGAATTCTTTTCAGCCAGATAGCCTTATCCTGATCCAGCTCGATGGTGAGAATATTAGTTTTGAGATGAAAAGTAAGTTTCGTAAGTTCCCAGGAGTTGCCCTTTTTAGTTTTTATAAAGTCCTCAGAAAGCGGATTTCTATCCAGAAATATAATTTTTGAATTGGGTTTGAAACTGAAATTCTCTTCCTCCAACAGACAATCGTGAATGTAATCAGGATCTATGGTCGTCCTGGGAATTTTAAAATCAAACCAACTCTGCAACGGCATTTCAAAATTGATTCCGTGCATATAATTAAACAGAGATTTCTTCAGTCCAAAACTAAATTTACTGTGATCGATTCCCGTTTTATCAGTAAAATCAATGTCATTATTAGCAAATAAAATATCCTGCTTTATTGGTACGACACCATATCCTTCAGGATTGATGCCGACAGGCGAGTGCGCTGTCATCGCAAACTGATGCCAAAATCCGCTCTGTAATATTCCCATTTCAAAAAGCTGACGAACCATTTCCAAAGAATCTACTGTTTCCTGAATCGTCTGAGTCGGATAACCGTACATCAAATAGGCGTGAACCATAATTCCGGATTCGGTGAAATTCCTTGTTACCTGCGCCACCTGTTCGACTGAAACACCTTTGTCAATTAACTTTAATAGTCGGTCACTTGCCACTTCCAAACCACCTGAGACGGCGACACAACCTGATATTTTCAGCAGAAAACAAAGATCTTTGCTAAAACTCTTCTCAAAACGGATATTGGTCCACCACGTGACAACGAGATTTCTTCTCAGGATTTCCAATGCTACTTCGCGCATCAGTGCCGGTGGTGCGGCTTCGTCCACAAAATGGAATCCCGTTTCGCCCGTGCTTGCGATCAGTTTTTGCATCCTGTCGACCAGAATTTTAGCCGAAACAGGCTCATAAAGTCTGATGTAATCGAGAGAAATATCACAAAAAGTACATTTTCCCCAATAGCAGCCGTGTGCCATTGTAAGCTTGTTCCACCGGCCATCGCTCCATAAACTGTGCATAGGATTTGCAATTTCTATGACCGAAATATACTGATCCAATTTCAAGTTTGAATAGTCCGGCGTTCCTACCTGAGCCTGTTTGTAATCTTGTTTTGTAGAGTTATTTTTATACGTAACTTCTTCGTTTTCAATAAGGAATGTTCTCTTATATGTGGCTTCGAGAGCCTCAGCCTGACAAACGTTTTGATAGACAAGTTCCAAAGGCAGTTCGCCATCATCCAGCGTGATAAAATCAAAGAATTCAAAAACTCTTTTGTCCTTCAACTCTCGCAATTCTGTATTCGGAAAACCGCCGCCCATCGCTGTTTTGATGTGTGGATAATGTTGTCTGATGAATCTTGCACATCGAAAAGCCGAATATAAATTGCCCGGAAAGGGAACCGAAAAACAAACGAGTTTTGGCTGCGTCAATGCCAATTTTTCATGGAGAATTTTTAATGTTATATCGTCTATAAAAGTATGGTCGCCATTCAGTTTTTGATAAAGCTCATCAAATGAATTGGCACTTTTACCTAAACGTTCCGCATATCTGCTGAAACCAAAATCGGAATCTACATTTTCGACAATATAATCGGAAAGATCTTCCAAATATAGGGTTGACAGATGTTTTGCTTTATCCTGAAGACCCATATTTCCGAAGGCAAAATCCATATCATCCAATTGATTGAACCTGGCAGCTTCCGGAA